>Ga0210388_10000044_pt1 | contig 184466 bp, 255 predicted proteins | sample IncBWC19OmetaG_FD_155485 | JGI IMG/M metagenome (GOLD analysis project Ga0210388, IMG submission 155485) | Forest soil microbial communities from Barre Woods Harvard Forest LTER site, Petersham, Massachusetts, United States - Inc-BW-C-19-O ...
AAAATCTCAGTATCTGTTAATTTTATGATGAGGTGGTAATTTTCCACCATGTCAACTTGGCCAAATAAAAAAAAAAAAATGATGCCCAAGGAATTCTAAAAAGGGTTGTGACCCTGAGTCATGGGCAAAGTGCCAGGAATTTTTTCCTAAAAATAATTTTTTTTTTTTTTATTTGAAAATCTGTCCTGTATTGACAAGCACTTACAACATATCACCTTTAATCTCACTCGGACCCATGTTAAGAAAAACCACTACAGGTAGTATGCCATGTATCCGGGAATCAACATATTGCATTTAATGTAATTTAAATTATACAGTACTTAGGTACTATAGCATTTTATGTTAAACGTTAAATAAGTAGTTTAATCTATTCATTGAACGTTAAACACTTAAATATACATATATAATAATATATAATAATAATAATAATAAATAATAAATAATGTAATATATGTATATATATAAATATAACTGAAAGTGTGCTATGGGGAAAAATAATTTGGTGGTCTAATTCCTGCCTTGTCCTATACGTGAGGCTTTTCTGAAGAATTTTTTCATGTGATAATGAGAATCATTCTCAATAAGAATTACGGTATAATAATCATACAGAAACCATTACTATGATGTGTCATCACCACTACAATTTTCTATCCATTCTAGATAGAAATCAGGTTCATGAGCAATGGTGTTTTAGCGATCCTTGAGGGCGCTATTAAATTCCTACTTGGTATCAAGTAGACTACTTTCTTTCACGATCTCCCTTTTCTTGACTGGACTAGTAGGGTGTACCTATGGGTCTTCCTTGTTGGTGGAGGGAGGTCGTGACTTTATTCGTATAATATCTTCATCACTTGGAGTGATGAAGATATTACAACTATGGACAATGATTTACATCAAAAGCCGAAAGGCAAGTACATGAATCCAGCACGTGCCCGTTCTCGTCTAGAGAAACTCAAGAAAATCTATGATCCGATCCAGGAATCGATGAAGAAGAACCGCGATGAAGCGGCTGCTCTCCATGTCCTCAATGACAAGGAATCAGCTTCTCTCTCATCTGTCTCAGAAGACGATGCCGCTATCCGTGAATCTCTCCAAAACGAGATCGTGGAGCGCTCATCCCGCATCCTCATCTTGGATACGGCCTTCCATGATACCATGACGCAGAATGCCGAACTGATTCGTCGTTTCCATGTGGCAGAAGTCACGCTTCGTCGCAAGATCTTGGAATATCCCGCCAAACTGCGCAAGCATTTGAACCGTGGTCTCAAAACCGAGACTCGTGGTCCGAAGGACATGTTCAATGCCAAGGAAGAGCGTCGTGTTCTGCTCGCTGCAGAAGCAGAAAAGACGCCACAACAGCAGTTAGCAGCTGCTTTGTCAGGGACCTAAGTTTCCTATGCAAGCGGACAACCCGAATGCATAGTAGCCTCTCCATCTGATCCGTGTGGAGTTGTAGCATGCTGCTGAATCCCGTGGTATGATTAGGACTTGCAATCCGTCATATTCGGACCTATTCGGCAGAAACGGACACGTTTTCAGGTGACCACTATAGCGCTTCACCACTTGTTTACTCAAGTTCTTGGCGTTATAGTGGTTATCGTTCTTTCATGGGCCTGATTAGCTTCGACGGGAATTGTGAAATAAGAGTGAGCCGTGTCGTAGAGCTTGTGGCTACGTAAAAAACAAGCAAAAAATGTAAATGACGATTCCGTCACTTACGCATCTGCCCGTCTCGCTGCCTAACCGCAGCCTGGCTCACAGGTGTCCAATCTGCAACATACGGGTGCTTCTACCGTTGCAGATCATCAGAAGATCGTCGGCCTAGGAACTGGAAAACCTAGGGACTAAATTCCATCTCGGTCCAGCACAATGGGTACCGTAAACTCGAAATGCTAGGTGATCATTCCAAATAATGATATATACACGGTAGAGCACACTATAGATCGATTCTCGGACCTGGGTTGCGAAACCCAGCAGGTCCACCATTTGTAATTTCAGTGGCACGTGTGTACCTACTAGCAATAGTAGGAGTTCCTCTGATGAGTCTGCTTAAACTCCAGACGAAACCGATCAGTGAAGACGAGTGTTCTCTTCACATAGGTGGGCGTACTATTACAGAATTAACACACTCTGTACCTGTAACCTGCCTGATTGGTAAGGAAATGCTTGGATCAGACATCGGAAGTCGGTGCCAGGCCTAGACCACGTGCTTACCGTGTGTTCTAGTAGTCTATTGTCAGTCCAACCATAGGGAGCACTAGCGGTGACAGATGATTCCTGTTCGTTGCTGCTCTCAGCCCTCATAGACGGCAAATAAGTTTTTAATGACCAGAACTGAATGGTCAGAGCGAACTAACGGTAAGACGTATTTTTGAAGGTATTTTGGAGGACCACGGAGCCATCCAAAGGCCCTCCTAGAGAGGTAGCCTAACTCTGTGGTGAAGACCACGACTCGGGGTGCAAAGCCAGGGATACCTTCTTTCTTTCAAACCATCAACCAAAGGAAGACCATGTTCAGAAAAGGACTCTACGACATAGAATTCGTTTTTGGTCTTGTGAAAGCTCCAGAAGAGAGAGTATTGGTTGATGGAGATATCATGAATACCAAATCGTTACGCATGCGTACTTTTGCTTATAAAGGCATTCATTGCGTGAATTGTGAAAGGTATGGCAGGGGTTTCGTTAAAGAGAAACATCACGCTTCGGATCAGACGTATCATTTTGCCCTCTATCACTGGTATAACGATGATAGAGAGCCTATGATACTGATGACAAAAGATCATATACTACCCATTTCAAAAGGTGGTCGTGATTTTCTTGGTAACATGCAACCCATGTGTGCGGTGTGTAATTTTACCAAAGCAGGAGATCCTCTTCCTGTTGGTGTGAAGTTCACTCCCAATGAACTATTTCTTCGTATTCCGCTATCCAGTCCCACTATGACCTCTTAGGTGAGCTGCGTTCATGCTCTTTGCAGCATGAAGCCAGTAGCGAGATCCTAAGTGCGTCGGGATGATAGACGTGAAGAATGGATAGACAGACACTCAGGTAAGTCCAAGCGCGCTCTTGCTAAGGGTGAAATGCTGAGCTGAATGGGGTGCGAGTCGCAATGCCCGACACTGTTCGGGGATAGGAGCACGCGCCATGCAAAGATTCCTGCATCGTTAGCCGGACTTAGAGCCGGCCACTCTGATTGACTTCAGATATACATGAAGCAATCTATAGAGCAATAATATACACGAAAGAGTCCATGCAGTATCCTACGAAAGTAGGGTACTGCATTTTTTAGATACCACACCATGACTGATAAACATACAGTAACCCTCGAATATCAAGTGCAGCAAGCTCGTCTTGTTAAACAATTACGCGCAGAAAACTCTCGATTACGAAACCGACTGAAAGAGCTATTAGAATATGAACGACAAAGAGATGCCGAAATCGCAGCCAGCGACACAAGTAGTGACCACATCATGCCCTATTGAGCATGGTGAGTTTAAGGTCAGTGTCAGTGAAGCTGAAGCATATTTCGAGAAATATGGCTTATATATGATTAATGGAGGTTTGAAGAAAACCACGCCATCAGAATCGGATCATCAATCTGATGCAGACGATACGCCTGATATAAGTGTATAAAGTGTTCCGCTGGCGTATCGTGTGACTTTTCTGGATGTATGACACCAGCTTTAGAGAGAGTTTCCATTTCATGGAAGCTCTCTCTAAAAATGGGATAGAGTAACTCACCTTCACGGTGCAAAATAACATCTCTAGGATCCTCTTCGTCTTGAGGATCAATAAATAAGATATTTTTCTCTACTTTGGATTCCATATTCCCGGGTAATGGAGTAAAAATAATCTTATCAAAGATGGTTTTTTTACCTATGCCTCGTAACCATGGGATAAATTCTATAGGAGCATTCTCAAACTTACCGACTGAAACGCTGACTGGCATATCACGGTGTTTAGGCCGATAAGCACCTAATCCAAAGTGTGGTACAAAGGTTCCACGACAATTACTTGACAGGATACCTTCAGCCCAATACGATGATGTCATCGTATGGAGATCATACACATGCCCAGTATAATCGAATCTTTCGATACCAATAATTTTCAACGGGACTATCTCGCCGGAATATCCATCCAACAGCTCGCTAATAATTTTGGAATCGGAAAGACAACTGTTCATCGTAAGCTGAGACAGCTCGGCCTCAAAAAAAGAGGTCTTATCGACAAAAATTCCGTTATCAGCAGATATATTGCTGGCGAGTCTGCTCTTGAGATAGCTCTGTCCATTCGTGTCAATAAAATTACTATTTATAAAATCCTTCGTGAGCATGGTGTCCCAAGACGGTCCACTGCTCATGCTAATACTTTGAGAATGCAGAAGTTGAGCAAGGAAGATCGCCTTCTGCTCACGAATGCTGCCCACGCCGCCGTCAAAGGACAGTCCAGAACGAAAGAGGAACTTATCCAGAGAGCTAAAACGCGACAGGAGCGAAGTGTCATTGAATCCAAGGGCGAAAGGATTATGCTCGACTGGCTCAGAGAAGCCGGATTGCATTGTACTCCACAACTCGCTATTGGACCGTATAATATCGATGTCGCCGTTCATGAAAATGCCATCGCCGTGGAAATCTTTGGAGGAAACTTCCATACGGCTGGCGCTCATGCTGCTTTGTTTCGAGAAAGAACTGATTTTCTCCTGAATTCTGGTTGGTTGGTTATTATTGTCTGGGATATTAATAGATCTTGTCCATTGTCCAGGGCTGCATCCGATTACATCACTGCCCTCACGAAGATCACCCGCTCTCATATACCCATGTGGTGTCAAGAGCATGTGATTAACGGTAACGGACAGCCTTCTTCCATCGGCAAGAATCAACTTAACTACAGGGCCTTTGTAGGAGGCGACAAATCCTTCGACGATATTATGATCACATCCAGCTGATACAATGGTGTCTGGCAAGACACAGTTTGGGTGTGAATCATGGGTGAGTGGGAAGGTATAAGACAATAGCTTACGAATATCGTGAATAGTCCCATTAAGAACCCGACAAATTGGACTCGTTCTATCATCATGGACCTCCATACGACGGCAAAGTGTGAGTCCGTCTTCTAAGAATTCTGACAGGGCTGCTTTCGCATAAATATTCATCGCAGCAGTACGAGCTACAGTGCGGTTATGTCCAAGAACCTGTTTTACCGACTGGCCAGTGCGAAGACGGTCTTTAATGTAATCAGATTCTCTAGGACGCGCATTTAACTCCTGGAGCATACCATCGAGATCTTTCTCGTAATCGTATGAACCAATACGTAGTTCTGAGGTCTTTATGAGACCTAAGAATCCCTGTGCCCAGTGTCTTCCAGCCATGGCTGCAGCACGCACCAGAGGCAGCACTGAGCTACGCTTCAACTCCCCGCCTGCCTCAGCAATACCCTTGGAAGCCGCCAGGATCGATTTGATCTCTGCAGGGTGTACTCCACTGGTCAGTGTACGAGTAAGTGCGTCCACGGGCTTCCTAGAATCCCAGGATCGGAGTCTTGAAGTCTTCGGTATCAGGCGCTTCACAAGGCTCTGTATACTTCAGTACGATCAGCTTTTCGTTGGCTTTGGTGATATGGGTCTCGTTAGCGACACCCTCTACACCTTGAGCCGATAGGATCTCGCCATAACGGTCTCGATCCGTACTGACGTCCAGATCGAGAACTTCAACCTTATGATTTCTCTGTGTATTCATCATAACCACCTCTCTACGAGTATATCGTAGATTTACAAACAAGGAAGACTCATTATGTTACGCAACGCTACGCTTATGAAAGAACTGACTATCCGCTTCTCTGGCCCAGTCAGAATTATCAAGGATCCAAAGGCGATCACACCGTCTATCAGCGGTATCTCTTATCTAAAGCCTCATGAGTACGAGATTGAGAATCGTTTCTTGATTAAGAAGCTCGGTTTACATCGCCAAGTCTATGGCAAAGCCATGCACCGAATCGCCATCAAGAATAATCTGCAGGCTGGAACCGGTGTTCGGATCTGGTTTTCTCAGTCGAAGACGCGTCATGGAATCGACATGATCAATGATAATGGTACGCTCCTGTTCATGTACAACAACGAGTTGTTTAAGAGCATCCGCGCCATCATCTACTTCATCACCGGTCAGTATCCCGCAAGCCTTGGAGATACGTTCCATGCCTGTGTCGATGGTAAGGGTAGGGATCTCAGCTACTACCTCACCATGATCAGTCTCTATCATTACAAGAACAAGAAAGTGGCGTAACTTGGTATAAGTTCAATGATGGTCCTTCGGGACTGTCATTTTTTACTATTTATAAATACTACAATTATTAACCCAGGTTAAGGTTAATGAATGATTTCTCTGTCTTATAAAGCATCTTCGAATGCTCCGTACCATATCACACATGTCGATAAAAACGCTCATGTGCAAACTCATAGTAAACTCAGGGAATCTTTTATTTCCGGTGAGTTAAATGTTTCTACTATGCGAATGGAAACTATTATGACTCCACTTAAAAATGGAGTTAGTGATGTCAGGGTCTATCGTACTTATGGTCAACGCAGAAATATGCCATGGCCGAAACGTATGCCTGTAGAACCTAAACTCTTCATACAGACTCCTGGTCCTATTTGGCAAGTAAAAATCGGTTGTAATATCGATGGTTATGTACGTTATCTGAGTCGTGATCGTTCTAGCGAAAGTAAAGATACATTAGCCTTTAGTCATATCAACGATCTGCTCAACCACTTCTCTCTGCATTGGAAATCTTCTGAAACCAAGAGTGTCTATGATCAGGCAGAAATCATAGATAATGGTACATTAATGACTCTGAGAGAATTTCTCGGATTCCGTGGTAACAGATGCTCTTATGAACGTGTATTTGTACCAAAGAAGAATTTCTATGCATTACATAGCGATGTCTTCCATCATCCTGATGATGCGTCAGAGAAGGTATCAGTCAATATAGCTTATGGATATACTAACCCTGAAATTATTACGGTAAATGATCGTTCTGGTAAGGAATGGATTGCTATCGATCCATTCCTAGAATTTGTCCATAATGTCAGCCGTCGTCCTTTATCAGAGTATGTCAAGACTTGAAGTCCTCATCAGAGCACAGAATAAACTCCTGTGCTCTGAGTTTGAAAAATCAGAAGAATTATCGATTTTACGGTGGTTATGGACACTATCAGATAGTGTAGATTTGAACGATAAAGTAGAAGTAAAAGTAGCATACTTTATTGAATACGATAACGAATCAACCGAAGGACTATCGTATAAAACTCCTTTTAGAGAGTTTAAAGACTTAGTTGGTTTTATTGCTGAATACCTAAAAAATAGGAAAGTTATCCAACCTATTAAAATAGAGCAAATAACCGCAACACATACAGTGATAGATCCTTCATCCTCGATAACAGAAGTATATGAAGATGAAGTTTCTGATGATGAAAGAGCATTATTGGTAAAACAGCCTGTCCATGAGGCTGAATATGAACCATATATGCGGGCTATTAGCCAATTTTTTTCTGATCAAAATATTCGGTATCAACCGAGTACAGGACGAGGTTTAGGTATAGTTCATTTATCTGATAATAGGACTATTAGATTAATACGTACTGTATCTGTAGGTTACTCTTTTGGTATCACGACGCCTGCCTATTATCAACAAACGGTATTTTGCGCCATTAAATATAAAGATACTATTTATATTTATCCGACATCGGTATTTATTGGTCTTAGTAAAATGACTATATGCTCTACATTTCTTTGTACTAAGAAAGATGCATGCATAGCTCGGGTAGCTGTAACATAAAAGAACCCTCCATACATTTCTGTATGGAGGGTTCGCTTATCTATTTTCTTAGATATTACTTCAAAGGACCAGCAGTAGGTGCCGAAGTTGCAGTAGGTGCGGCGGGAGCATCTGATTCAACCACATCACCATACTTGGCTTCAGTGGCCTTCACCCATGACTTACCGATGATGGCAGTAATGTGAGTTAACCCATTAATAATCATATATACGATAGCTGCATCAAAGATGAGGTTCTGATGTAACTCACTGAGGACACCCTTGGTGAGCCACAGAAGTCCAACTGCAATAGCGACGAGGACATAGACGTTGATATTGCTCAGCTGAGCGTTCTCAACATCAGTTACTGCGCTTTTGACAGCAGACGAGTCTTCGACTTTGGTGAAGAGATTTTTAACTGCGGTACCGATATCTGATAAGAATGACATAGTTTTTCCTTAAATAGGGAAGTATATTACTTCCAGTTGTTAGTGATGCGTTGTAAGAGATAAACCGATAGCATAGCCAGGACTTCTTCCACTATAAGGGAAGAGATATCCAGCGGTGAGCCCTGTTTGGCTGAAGACGGATGGGAGGTAACCTTCTGGTGGGTAGAAACTGATACCGACACCGGCTGCCCATTGAGAGGCATAGATTCCTGGCGCAAGAGTGCCATAAGCGACTCGACATGGGGAATATACAACCCCTGATTGCCAGTGATGAGGATCGGCTTTGGTGTAGGCGGTCCATACACCCCAGTCGTTGGTGGTTTCACCGAGGTAGTGATCGTTGACTGTGGAAACTTCGAGTGTTGAGCCCGATAGTGTGTCCGGTGTGGCGTACAGCCGCTCAGAATCAAGACTGCCAAACCACAGAGTATCACCAGATTTCTTGTCTTTAATAGTAATGGTAGCATCGGTATTTTGACCTTTTTTCCAAGTAGCATGAAAAGCTGGTTTCGCTTTTACTTCATTCTGCCCATTAATAGACGTAGCAGGTTGGTTAAACCAAATAGTATGCCGATAATGCCTGCCAAGCATATAATAGGAATGACATTACTCATGACGAAATACTATCAAGCCTCCGTAAGTTGCAACAACTTACTAGAGTGATAGCCATCCCAATGACATACTATACAATTTTAGTCGCATAGCCTGTGAATTCACACTGAGCGTAGCTCCACTCACTCCATCAATATTAAGCGTACTGGCTATAGTAACATTATTCGTTCCAGCACTGGCAGTAATGTCTTTGATGATAATTTCATCATTAAGAGTCGGGCTTACAGGTAATGTAATAGTAAATATTCCACCACTAGAATCAGTCGTTATAATTTGTTTATGAACGGCTGGGCTCGGCAGTGGAGTAGTGCCGGTAGTTGCAGTGGTACGATAAAATAAATGGTTATAAGTAATACTGACAATAAACGTATGCGTATCTAATTGATACCCAATAGAATATTCAGCAGGATTTGTAGAGTAATATCCAGCGCTTACCGCAGAGAAATCATACCAAAACTGAGTCGTAGGCGGTGCGCTGGTATTAATAGGCGATAATCCAGTGGTAGTAATAGCTCCAGAAATGGTTGCCTGCCCATTTTGAGCATACCCATTAGCTCCAATAGTCGCTTGAGTCTCAGTTGCTACAGCAGGAGTTACTGTTGCTACGTTGGAAGCAATACCAGTGATTCTGAAGAGTCCTAAGTTTAATGATGTTCCAGAAGTAATGAGGATGGCATCGCCAATAGCTCTACCGAGTAGCGAGTCAGAAGTAATGGACGATGCACCGTTGTTAAAGATCCAGCCAGATCCAGGTGAAGCAGTTAATGTTACCTGGGTAGATGGCTGACTGACCACTGCTAATGGTATATCAGTGGCTAAAGTAGCCGCTATCCAGCATTGATTACTATATAATAATGGCTCTAAATAATACTGAGGTAATACCACAGCGTTATTAACGGTAGTATGAGGAATAGCTCCCAAAGCACTCGTGGTAATAAAAACATTACTACCACTTGGACTAGCAGCACCAGAAATAGCAGCGGCTTGCGTCGCATTCACTCGTCCATCTAAGACTGATTGTGTGACATAAGCATTTCCACTACCGGGAGATACCGCTGCATCAAGCGCAGCTTTTTCATTCGCTGTAGGTAACGACGTAATAGGATCTGATCCAGTCGTCTCATGGGTTGCGTGATGTGGTGTGGTTGGCGACGCCGAAAGGATAAACTTCGAAGTACCTGCATCATATTTAATAACAAACTGGTCAGTAATGCCAGCTGAGTTCACCACAACACCGTTAATAGATCCGGCATTTTGCGGATCAGCCAATGTACCACTCAGTCCACCAACATTCAGGACATCAGATCCTGATAATTGGTGAGTGGCAACGTGAGCTGCAGGTGTACCGCCTGAGGTACCAGTCGCATCAGTAGTAATAACAAAATTCGTACCGTTATACTTTAATATAGCATTAGAAACTAAAGATCCTGTAATAGCATGAGCTAAAATATGATCTGCATTCTGCGCTGTAGTTAAAATACCAGTTAACCCGGTGAGATCTAATTGATCTGCACCACCATTTTGATGGCGAGCATGGTGATCTAACAGTAATGCCGTATCAGTGGTATGAGCCGCTTCCAACTGTGTAATAGCATCCTGTACATTATCTGCAGTGATAATGCCAGCATCAGTGATGAAACGGATGACTTGCGCGAGAGGATTAGACATAATTAGTACCTAAATACCGTAATACGGTATACTTGTGCATCACGGGTAGAATTTGCAATAACGTTTACTGATGCGCATTTAAAACCATTGACGGTATATACCGAAGCATCTCCAGTAATAGTCGCTACGGTAGTCGCTATATTGTCATCCGATGCCTGCATGGCGACTGTGTAGTTTACATCTGGTTGTGCAGAAGCGAAGGTAACTTGGTATTGTCCGGTACCTACATAGGTGACACCAGAAATAATACCAGATGTGGATAATCCAACAATCGCACCAGAGGATGGATTAAATGCAGCAGTACCAATCACTCCAGGTAATACCCATGCTCCACCAGCTCCAAGAACCTTACCAAGTGCCGCATCTCCCAGAGATGGAGCGGGTACTGCACCTGGAGTCAGTCCACCAAAGCTATTAAAGCCTTCAGTGAAAAGCTGGAGTTTCTCGCCACTCGTCAGAGCCCTACTATAGAACTGCATCTCAGCAAGATCACCAACATAATTCTGTGCAGAGAAATCAGTGCCATAGGATAATGTATAATTATTAATAGCGAAATCAGTAATAGATACGGTGTTACTCACTGATCCATCTATCTCAATAGTCAGATTCGTTGGCGTTTTTTCACAAATGACAAAGTGCCAAAGACCATCATTCACTGTACTAGTTGATTGGAATGAGCCTACTCCTGAACCAGTAGCCCATCCACCAATAAAGGCATTAAATCCTATAGCGCCTGCAGTCGCAGCACTGATGAATACATACACCTGACTGGGTGTAGTAGTGCCAAAATTCTGACCAGAAGCCATGATACACTGAATGCTTGATGATGTGGTCTTCATCCAGAAAGCTACAGTCCAACTACCACCAGTCCCAACTGCAGGAACAGCATTTCCAGTTGATATCAATGTGCTACTACCACTGAAACCAAGAGCATTATTAAATGGACCTGGTACAGATGACAACGACGTACCAGTGAACGTACCACCAGTCCCATAATCATTTGGATTAGTAGTGCTATCATTGCCAGGAATAAATACTGCGCAATCGGTGAAAAGAACAGTCTCTCCATCACCAATGAAATCTGGAATATCAGTACCAACCAATGTGACTGCGCCTGTACGAGTATTTACGCTAGAAGCACTGGTGACCCACGTGCTACCTGCACCTAATACTTTATGGTTACCTGCATCGCCAAGGGCTGGAGCAGGAACGGTTCCAACGGCAGGAACGGTTGTACCAGCTACGAGATTAAATTGGTTCAGCTTTATTTGTACGGCTGTTACAGGAGCTGGATCAACATCAGTAAATCTCAAGCGCCAATATCTATATGCAGTGCTTGCTGCACTGAGATCGTAGACATTTCCTGGAGTATTATTAACGGAGGTAGTTCCTGCAATATTTTGCGAGGTCTGAGTATCAACTGTATTCCATGTAGCATCATCGTTAGAACCTTCCAAGATCCAGCCATACAGGTTATTGGCGGTTCCAGCGAAGCTTAATCCAACGATATAACTTACTAATGATAAGGCAGTTCCAAGGTCATAGGCCACGGCAATCATATTACTGGTGCTTAAGCCACCATTTGCAGCCTGAAGACCAATAATGCCAATGTTACTACCTGGAGTAAACACTCCAGCATTATTTAACATAGCCGATAAAGAGCCATAACCACTAAAGCCAGTACTATAAGATACAGCTACTACATTTGGAGTTGGTCTGGTATTCGTACTCGTATTAATATCAAAACTGCCAACCGTGGAGAATACTTCAGTTGGCCAATTGGTATTAGGTAATGGATTAAACGATGTATCGCCAATAAATACAGGAAGGTCTGTTCCTATGAGAGTTACAGCCCCTGCTCGTGTATTGACAGTAGAAACACCGGATCCACCTCCAGGAGCATCAATGGTAATATTCGATCCAGAAGGTGTAATAGTCACACCTGATCCAGCTACTAATGTTAATCCACCAGTCAGCGAATTCAGCGAAGAGACGCCTCCACCGCCACCACCAGTACCGAAAGGTCCAACGGTAGAGCCATTAATACGAGCAAAAAAACCTGCGGTAGTTGTCCATACATCACCATTTGCTGGTGATGTTGGCGCCGTACCATGTGGTACATTGAGTCCAGCATCATTCGTGGCAGAGGCTAAAGTAACTAATGGCGTACCAAGAGTAAGATTATTAGTGCCTGCAGCGCCAGGAGTATAGGTCATAGCAATAATACTATGTACTACATCATTAAAAGTATAATTAGTACTTGATGCAACCATCGTATACAGACTGGTATTATTCACCTGCATGGTGATGAGAGATGTATGGCCAGCATCGCCATCGAGTAATAGACCAGCGTTAAAAGAAGCGCCAACGAGGTTCAGAGATAACGTATGACCATCGAAGGTAAAATGGCTAGTTCCACCAACTGTATTGGTACCAATACCTACGGCGATCTGTGTAGCAGCAATACTACCGGCTATTCCGCTACTTCCTGCAGCAGTAATAGTGATATTATTACCTGATGGTGTGAGAGTAATATTAGTACCAGCTACGAAAACAACATCTCCAACCAATGTATTGACTGAACTCACAACCGATCCAGCATCAGCATATGAATCAATCAAATCGCCAAAGTTCGTCTGAGTTGGTCTAGCGCCAGTGACGAATACGGCTTTATTAAATGATTTTGAGCGAGCTGTCATAGGGTACCTAGAGTGTTATTGAACCGTAAAAACTGGAGAAGGTGATGTAATAAAATCAAATCCTATACCGTCACCAGGTGGCACAAACGAGCAGATGAGTGCGATTTTTCTATATCGGCTAGGACCAGTATACGGCTTGGTGAGTACCGTGCCAGTTGGCAAGGATATTTTATTCACCCAATCTGGGAGCCAACGATAGGATTCGATAGCTTGCTGTCCGGTTTTATTACTACGATTCGGATTCTGGATACACCCAGCATCGATAAAGCAATCAAACTCAGCTCCAGTGATATCTACAGTAGATGGAGGTACAGACATACCTCAGTATAGAATATTACGGTAGGTTTGCCATGACTTGCGGTGGAATGGGTATACCACGACGAATACATGCGTTCTTACGTGCTAAATTAGCATACTTCAGATGTAAATCTGGATAATCATTCATAATCGATGAATAATTATCATTCCAGTTGTATTGGTAGAGAATCTTCTTGAGATGGAATATTCTCCCAACTTCACTCATTTTTAGGTAGAGATCATAGTTGGCGCAGTAACGGAATGTCAGACTCAATCCATTAACAGCTGTATATAAAGTACGCTTATATACAGCTAGGTGCTGAATACAGTTATTAACGAGCATATTCTCTTTTGAATACGGTATACTTCCAGCTGGACTGATCATATTCGGTTTACCATCAACAAACCATTGTTGATCGGTATAAACGAGATCATAGTCATTAAAAACTGCTATCACATCATTAAATGCGGTTGGATTGAGGATATCATCACTATCTAAAAAACAAATATACTCTGATGTCCCTTTACTCACGCCAAGTTTCTTAGCATAGGTTACCGAACCATTGTGAGTAGTTTTCTTCACCACAGTAATGCGTGCATCATGTCTTGCAGCATTCTGAGCAACTGCCAGAGTATGATCAGTAGAACAATCATCTACGATGATCAGTTTCCATTGGCGATAAGACTGTCCTAAAACAGAGTTAATCGCTCTCTGAAGCATCTCAGGACGATTATAGACAGCAATAATGCAATCAATCATTCGCCACCTGAGACCATGGTAATCACGAGAGTTTCAGTATCTGTACCACCCGCATTAGTTGCCGAGATAGAGACGCTATATTCCATGCCATTCGTTTCACCACTGGATACCGTACCTGAGATTACACCAGTTGATGTATTAACACTTAGGTAGCCAGGTAATCCAGTAGCATTATAACTCGTAGGAGTATTGGTAGCGACAATATCGTAAGTAAACGCTGAGTTAATCGTACCAGTAGCAGTCAGGCTACTTGTAATAACTGGCGCAGGAGACGGTGGATTAGGAGATGCAAGAGCCTGCCCGTAGATACGTTTAGAAATCGCGTCATACGGCAGAATATTCACCGAAGCCAGATTCATATCCCATGTATACAGATCTTTAAAGATATTCCGATAGGTATCACTACGACTTTGTAGCTCGTATCCAAGACCCTGCATATCAGCAACAGTAGCTTCTCCAGGGATGATATCGATATCGCCATCGATCATGTAGACGTTGCTTTGGAACATAGATCCTTCAGACAGCGTTCCTTGATAGACGGTACAACCTACTGTACCTGCTGATGCCGCAATGATATTACCAGACGATACCAGTACCGTTGGATTATTAAGATTAATCATCACGGTAAATGGATCAGTCTGTGCAGCAGCATCCCACCAAACAGTATTGTTCTGGAATAAGAGATTACCATTATTGAGCGCAGTGGAATCAATGACAGTGGAATTAGCTGTAGCTCCCACATCTAAAAATGCATTTCCAATGATGGAAACATTTTGTGCAACCACCTGAATAGCCATTGGGCTACTAATAGTGGGATCGTAATTACCTCTAAAAATATTATTCAGGATCAGAACGGTATTTGTAGCACCTGAATCCTCATTGAGAGCTACTCCTACTTGTTGGTAGGAACCTAAGAAAATATTATTCGCAATGGTGAGATGAGCTGTATCCGTTGGTGTCACTAACAGACAATTCTTAGCAAGCTGTCCATTACTTTCCATGTAGTTGTATTGGAAGACGAAATTAGTGCCGATGTCACTCAATACAAAGAAGTACGGTGTCACAGTACCGACTTGTACAATTGAGTTCCCTTGGATCTGAACATCATTATTAGCAGATTGTAAGAGAAGAGCGCCATTAGATACATTAAATCTGCAATTAAGCATTAAAAAGCCATTGAAATATGTAAAAGTCTCATCTCCACCAGATTTTGTTAGACTAATAATATATCCGCCTAAAGAACCACCATAGAGATCAAAATCGATATCGACGATGCTTAAATTTGGTAATCCGATTCCGCCAGCCACTGCATAATGCAGGAACGTTCCTTGTGACGGAGTCTCATAGACCTTACCATTGTTACGGACAATTGAACTATCGCTAGCATGGATATAAATAAGTCCTGAGCTATTGTCATAATACGCTGATCCAGGATTGCTCGCACAATCAGATTCATCAGTAGCATTTAAGAGTAAGACACCATCTTCAAAAATATCTGGCGTATTATTGAAGTTCAGGCACTGAATGGCATTGGATGTCCAGACCAATAACGCACCATCATCTGGAGTCCATTTATTAAAGGTATTATTAGGAATAATACCTCCACCTGAAAACTTCACACGCTGCGTACTATCGATATTGGTCAGAGTGATACCGAAGCTACCAACATTGGTTGGGAAGTAAGCGGTATTAAGATCAATAAAGTCTCTATATGCTCCACGTGGATCCGAGTCAGTAGGAGCGCCAAAGAAGAGTTGGCTTGCTGAAAATGCCTGTCCATGCATGAATGCATTCATACGACTGAACGCTTCATTAAATGAAACCCATTCTTGACCAGGGCCAAACGTCCAGTTGTCTCCATGGGTTGTAAATACTCTAGTAAAGACTGGCGATGTCTCTAATGGTGTAGATGCAGGGCACGAAGAACCTTTATTCCATATGAATCGTAAATATCCACCATTAAACGATTTATTATCGTTAGTATAATTCCAGACGAAGACGGAGTTTACTCCACTAGTGAGCGGCGAATGGCTAAATAATCCATCACCAGTGACAGCAGTACAGGTATGCCATACCGCATTATCAGTACTCCACTGAAATTGGTTTAAACAGACCTGTGATCCGTCAAATGTAGTAACATTATAACCAATATACATATTACCATTATGAGGATAGGTATATTGAATGAATGAAATATCTATACCAGTACTGATGGTAAATATATTACTAATACCTTCTAAATCATCATTATTTTTTGCTGCAATGGCAACTTTTGCTCCATTGAGAGACTGACCATCACAAAGATCTGCACCAGAATTCCAAACAAAAAACTGATTGGTTGTTCCATTCGCTACCAGTGGATCTGGGCTACGCGTCACCTGAGTCATAGGTTTATACGTAGCGCCGCCATCAAGAGAGAATGCACAATCAGGGGCGTATAAGAGAACGGGTGTTAATACGTCAAAAACCGTAAAGTTAATAGTGACCTGATTGGTACCAATATCAACACTGGTAATAGTAATCGCAGGAGGCGGTGTAAACGTCACATGGAATGAGCCACTGAGCCCAGATTGCTTCGTCTTCTGAACGCCAATAGCAATGAGAGTACCAGACAAGCCAGACTGACGAGAGCCCAGTTGCTTATTAACAAAATGGCTACCTGATAGGCCGCTCAAACCGGTCATGGAACAATTTGCACCTTATAGTCGATAGGACCAGAGAATGATGGTTGGTCCGTAGCTATATTATGAACAAAGGTATGACTGACGCCAGAAGGAGATGTCGTAAGACCAGTAATACCATCTCCTCCACCAGCGGTAGCAGTTGTTAAACCTGAGCCATTATCGTATTTCACAGATAAGTTCACAGTATGTGAATCATTGCTATAGAGTTTATAGGTAATGGTTACTAATGTACCTAAGCTATTCTGAGTCGTACTCAGTACTAAGACATCTCCATCATTGGTATCCCAGGCACCAATATGACCAGTTTGAACACCTGGTAAATAATTCGTAGTAGCCTGAGAGCTAATGACACCATAGTCAGTTGATGATAAGGTATTCGTATTATATCCAGCATGATGGATATTATTCGCAGTAGTATCGTACCATGCTAAATGAACAATACCGCTAGTTTCATCAAGATAACCGCTTAATTGCGTAATTGATGGAGATACTCCACCAACCACCAACAGCAACACATTAACGGTAGTACCATCATAGGTAATAACGATACAAGGAGGTGTAGTCGCTCCTGTATTACGGAAACCAACAAACATATAAAACACATTATTGACAGTAGTACAGAACGTACTGCAATACATACCAACAGTATTAATATAAGAAATAAATGACCATGATGTTAGGAATTCTTGACTACTGCCAGGAGTGACCATCAGAGCGGATGTTGTTTCATCATAACAGCCAATATCTAATGTTGAGTTACTATTACCTAATGTAGTAATAACATGACCAGATAATCCGTTGGTTCCACCAATACCAGTCAGTTTATTCCCATAATTATACTTCTGGATAGCAGTACCAGACCCAGCAATCTGATTATTAGATCCTGGAGTAAAGGTAATATTACCAACTTGGAAATTAGCAAAGTCTCTGATATCAGCTATCTGAATACGGTTACCACCATCTTCTGTCAGATGATACAGTACGCCAGTAGTAGATAAAACGATCATCTTGCCATTATAAGATCCAGCACTGATATAGGTCTGTTCAGCAGTATTTTTTAACTGTGTTACATCGGCAGTACTCGCTGGAGTAGCTTGTACCGAGATATCAGCAAAAAAATCTGGAGCTAAAGAAGGAACAAAAGTAATATTCGTACCTGCACCACCAGAATTAAAATCTAACTCATAAATAAGATTATGAGTGAGTACACCAGATTGTGGATTATTAGCTACAATCGTAGGGAAAGTCATTAAGATTCTATCTCGATGCTGATAGAGTATCGGAACATATGATTGTTGGTCAGTAGCCGTGGCAGAATCTGTTGTTCCTGGAATACCAACTACAGCTGTGTATTTAATGAGTCCATTGGTTGGATCAAAACGATATACCGACCATTGCGTATACGATCCACTGCCAACACCCTTCTCGACCCAGTAGATAAACCCTCGATAATTGACTGGATTACTCCATTTCCAGCTAGATACTGGATTGCTAATAGCAAGAGCATTGGTTGCTGTCATCGTACTGGTGCCATCGAATATATTGACACATACGTTCCATTGAGAATTCGTACCAATAAATGCACAATAGAGATTACCTTCACAACTAAAAAGAACCCAGCTTTGACCTTCAGTTTGGCTAGCCCATGTGAGTCCATCAAGATCAAGTGCACATACTGTGGTCCACGATACACCAGAGAATGCCATCAGGTTATGATTAATCGCATCGATAGAATACAGTGTCTTAGCCATTAGATGTTATTCCCGAGTGCTTCAGCCTGCAGAGTGAACGTGTAATTAAATACCGTAGTCGTGAGATTAGTAATGACAACGGTCATTACAGGTACTGGTACATCTTCTTGATTACTGAAGTGCCAAAGACCATAGTCAGTGAAGATACCAGATGACAGATCGATAAAGTCAGCCTCATATTGAAGTTGCGTGATATCTGAACGTCCATAAATCTGAATACTAACATTATCCGGTTTAGCGGTGCTCGTGGCCGTGAGCTGCGTGCTATAAACGATAGCACGAGTTCTGCCGACATTCAAGCTAAACGTAGCAGAGCCCATAGAAGAAATAGTACCGCTATGGGACGGATTCTCGTAATCCGCCAAGAGAGCGACTGGGCTCGTATAGGTTACAGACACTGAATTATTCTGTACAGAATAATCGATACGTATTTGCTGTAAGCTTAATGGAGCGTTTAAGAATACGATACCTTCAGCTATGCCAGCAGTATCAGTAATAATAGGTACCGCAATAAAATCACCAATAGGATTACTAATGCTATTGACATCATAAATACTGGTAACACCAACCGCAGCACTCGGTTGGTCTGAACCAAAGATAATCTCAGTCACGCGAATTTGTGTATCAGATAAAATACCATCGATGATATAGCCACCATCATTATTTGGAGTGCCCTGTAATACGATGATATCTCCAGCGCTCAGGCCATCACTTAAGAAAGTAGTACTGTTACAGGTAATAATACCTTTACCACCACCATTATTCACTTGAATGGCAGATAAATTTGCATTGGTAATGAGAGCAACAGCTGTACTACGATCCTGATTGATGCCATCAAGATAGACTTCTGGTCCATAATTCGCCGTAATAACAAAACTCTCAGGAGCGATAAAGAGACGAGCATTACTTGCGCCACCATTGTAGCCAGTACGTGTTGGTGTAGATCTATCATTCTTTAATGGAACTACATTAGTACGACTGTCAATTGAGTTAAATAATGCATCTAATCTTGTTGCAACGTCTGGAAACGAACCCTGAGGATTTATCCCCAGAGTTTGCTGCATGGTCATAACCGTATTGACCATGCGATTATGATGAGCGGCGATCCAACGAAGTTCAGCCGTAGCGCCTGCTGTATGCGTGGCAGGAATAGTACCATCAAATCCACGAACAAGATTTAAGAAACTTGTTGAATTCAGAGCTAAATAATAAATAACTTCGTCATCAATCGAGATAACGCCTTGTGTCGGCCAGCCAGCTGTTGAAGAAACTCTGATAGAGTTTGTATTGCCGATATTGAGAGTTGCCGCTAAAGCAACATCCAGGTTATTGACCGCAGGCAGAAAGAAGGTCTGTGGGTCTAAGGCATTCGGATATACGCTGGTGTCGGTCATAATCTTACTTTATTGTGACTATACTGTCTGGGTAACTGCGTTACCAAGATAGTATAGTCACAGCTCTAGAAAGTTACAGCAGCGACTATACCGGGCTATTAGTCCGACGAGGAGGCTTCTGGGTTGGCAACGGTCTCATATCGCTACCTGAAGCCTGTTGACCCTGTCCTGGAGAGATCTGGATTTTGCCACCAATGGGGGCTAATCCAGCCTGAGGAGATGGCTGAGTACTGGCTCCTGGTTTATCTTTCTCGCCTGGTTTCCTTTTGCCTTTATCGTCGGCTTTCTTCGCTTGAGATGGTTTTTTACCATCTTTATCGCCAGTCCCACTAGCCTGAGACTGCATCTCTTGGATCGCTTGGATCACCAGTTCATATAACGTAGGCATATCAGATTTCATCTTTTCCAGAATCCCTTGAGCTGATTCAGGAGGTAAAGAAAGAATCTGAGCGGCATACTTATGGGCAACATCCATGGCAGCGATCTGTGTATCTACCGTACCATCGCCAGTTTCATTCAGTTCTGAAGCCAATTCTTGTTGCATCTTCTGTGCTTCAAACTGTGCCATAGCCTGACCACGAGCTGTAATAGCCCCAACCAGCGACTGCACCTCCGCCTGAGAAATCAGATCATCACGCTGAATAGCCGAAAGCTCAGCATGCTCTTTCTTCTGTTGAGCATACTCTTCATGCGAGTTAATATCCCATTGATCCAGAACGCGCTTACGCGATACAAAGCCATTCTGCATGAGATTGACCATGATCTGCTGGAATTGCACGTCATCAGCCATTTTGAAGGTCTTGAGTGCAATATCTATCTTAGGAAGCTTAAAGTACTTACTGATTCTTGGAATCAGAAAGTTATTAATGAATTCCAGATCTTCTTCACGTTGTTTAATGAAGGTATTCTCAAGAATACGTAACGATACTGAACTACCTGAGTAATTAAGACCACCCTGAATAAACTCGATAGGTACGCCTAATGAAGCAGCAATACCCTTCGCTACGAAGTCCATCTCTTGTGTGACCATCATATTCCGTGCATCACCACCAATAAGCTCTTGGCCAATTGGTAATGGCATCACGGGAATGTAATTTGGATCTCTACGCCAATGCAGTAACTCATCCTCAACTCGACGTTTCCAGTCCTGTAAATTTACTGACTTAAACGGAGTTATATCAGCATTCTGTTGAGGAAATAGAATCATCAACGGAACGATACGCTGTAGAGCTAATGCCTCATTCGCCTTACGAAGCACACTGAAGTAATGAATATCCTTCAGAACCGGAACAAGTGCAGGCGTTCCCCACCCGGGCCATAAATTCGCAATGGTTGGTCTTTCGAAATGGAAGAAGTGGTTATCATCAAGCTGAATCTGCTTATTTTGAGCAATGGCATCAAAGATAATACTGGGAGTGGTGTCGAGGTAGACTTTGGTACTCGCAAGGATTTTCTTCTTATCTTCTAATGGAACGTTGTAATAGTAATATTTATCACCAGTAAAGGTGTTATACTGAATATCCATGAACTCAGGACTGATCTTACTGAGTTTGAACATGGATTTATTAGCAACATACAGATCCTGAACCTTAAATTGTACTTCTTGCTTCAGTTCTGGATCGATTCCGTAGAACGACCATTTCTTCTGCTCAATCTTCATTTTATAATCGAGATCTTCTGCTTTATAACGCTTCCCCGATGGGGATATCAGATAACGTATAAAGGGATAATGCATCAACACGAAAGCATTACCATAGACAAAAACATCTTGGTGTACGCTGATTAAGAACGATTTAAGATCAATCGTTTCCTCTAGAACATGCTTCCATGACTTCTCTAGAGTATCAGAAACATTATTATAAATGAATCCCGTAACCGGGTATTCAGACATCTTGGTGACGATAGGATAGATAATAGACGAGGATACGAAATGATACTTCGTAAACTTGAAGAGTTCCTTGATATGCTTGGGCACGTAGCGGGAAGCAACATCAAACCAAGGCGATGGATACGCAATAGATTTTCTGGTTGTGGAAACCGGCAATTCGTTACTCAATGTAATTTAAGCGCTGATTACTCAGCGCCCCCTTCCTGAGTTAGAAACTTAAAAGTATAACGACCACCAACAACTTTCGCTCTACCGTGAAGAGCATTGCTAATACTTTTGTGCGATATCTCTAAATCATCGCCACATTTTCTTACATTGATCCATGTGCCTACGACTTCATCATCTTCAATATCGTATACTTCAAATAATTTTCCACCACGATCAATAGACATCTTATCGTCAAATTTCTTTAGAAATCTTGACTTACAGTCCTCAACTCTGGTAGCCAATAGATTAGGATCTGCTTCAAGGTCTGAAACCTTAATAAATGTATACCCCTTATGGATTCGCATAGTACCACTGAGTATAGTGCGAACTGAGCGACTTGCTAATCCTAACTCTGTAGCGCACTGACTAGCATTATCCCAAGTTCCGACTTCCTGACCATCTAAAGTAAATCCTTTAAATGGAACTGTCCCATGTGACCTAGCACTTTGACTACGCCATACAGGATCTCTTGGCCGTAAATCTCCACCAGCACATACATTATAACCTTGTTCGGTCTCCGCTAAACAACCAAATTTTTCGATCCAATAAATCTCTTTTTTATTTAATTCTTCTAATGAGGTGGCTGTATCAATAATTTCCCATACAAAAGAATCGAACCCATATTTATTTAATGCATTATGAAAAGGTTTATTAGACCGTTTCATATCACAACGATGTTGGTTTTGACGAATATTTAATGAATACGTTGTAATCCCAATATATTTCTTCCCCGAAGGGCTAGTAGCGCAATAGACTATCATAGGGTTCTTCTACCCCATCATGATGGCTACGTATGCAGAAATATCAATCAATTTCTGCATTTGTACACCAATTACCGTATCAGCTTCATCAAAATCCATCAACCCTTCAATAGGCAGCCCTGACAGACTATTCCAAGCCTGTTCTACTGCACCTGTATACTCTGAAGCGATTTTCACATCGATATCGCCCATAGGGAAGAATAAAAGTCCTTCTTCTTGCATCAGAGCCTGAATATAAGCATACACATCATCCCATAACTCAATATCAGGATTAATGGCCTTCATCACCATATATCCGTAACGAATGACTTTGAGTGATGGCAACTCCCAGATACTAAACTCTGGCACCATATTATTAAAGACGATACAGAGTTTCTCAAACATATCAGCATCGAAGCCAATATTACCGCATACAGATGGGTCACGGCAAATCTGTATAGCGCGTATTTTATCATTTAAAAGACTCGATGGTCCTTCAATAGGCGCATGTTCGCCTAATGTTTGGAGTACCGTATCAGGCTCCCATGTATGCCACTGCTCATGAATGGTATTCAGGAACCGATTCAGCATCACAGGACATAGTGTGTCTGATCCAATATGTATAGACGATGTCTTATCCATTCCCTTCGTGAGAAGAGCCTGGGCGATCATACGTAACGGCGTCTCACTATTAATACGACCAGCAGGAAGTTTTAATGCTAAATTAATAGCTTTCTTCTGCTTATCTTCTTTAGTGAGTTCGTGCTTAACAGCTGAATCGCTCATCGATTAACTCACGATCCGGTGTAGGTAAGCTGGCATATACTGCAGCAGGATCTTTATCCCACTCAACCGCAAACTCTTCACCGAATACATCCTTCAGCTGTGATCCAGAGATATGACTCACTTTCGATGCAGAACTCTTCTCTAATGTTCCATACACCGATGCATAAGGATCTGGGATTCGCTTATGACTGACAGATGCAGTCTTATCCCACTCCCCAAGGTATGCAATAGCATCTTTGGCATCAGTAGGTACATATGCCTTGAGCGCAGCAATCTTCACGGAATCAGCACATTCGATAGTTCGTTGCTGAACTCCATGGTGCCAAGCAGTCTTAGATAACTCTGTTCCAGAATAGTCTAGGATCGTATTACCAATATCTACTTTGAGCACCGATGCCTGTTTCATGATATTCTGAGCATATTCATAGCGCTCTGATGGACGCAGTGTATCGCATGACATACGGAAGCTCTCAGAGGCTGCCTTCACTAATTCAGGAGTTTCGATGGGAAAGTATCCTTTACCAGCGATAGTAATGCCAAATACTGAAGCTACTTTAACAGGAGTCTCGTGAGATAGATCAATAACCACAGGTCTGGCTGACGCATCAGCTAAACCAGAACGTGCTGCATCTGCAACCTCAGTAGGCAAGGTAGATGCAACTTTATCGAAATAAAACTTTGATATCTCATGCGCATCACGTGTATGGCATGGATACTTCCGACGAGATTCACCAGAAGCTGTCTTGATGATCACAGCAAAGGCTGTGTCAGGAAGCTTAGCGACTTCTTCATGCGAATGGAGACGATAAGACGCAATCTTCTCACCATGCTCAGACAACAGGGAGTAGTGGGCATCGTCATAAATATCAACGATAGTACTTGAGTCTAAAGGCATATACAGTCTCCGTATCTATGATACGCTGACTGCATGAAAAATCTATACGTTTATGGTATGAGACTTATATGAATGAAACATTAGCCAAGCGGCAGCGCAAGCAGCCTCAACCACGTAATTTTAAAGAGTTTGCTATTATCTTCTCCGATGGTACGATCATCAAAGCTGATCCTACTGATATCGTCGAGAAGACGCAGCAGGCTCAAGCCGAACTTCTCAAGCCAGAGAATGCTGGCAAGTTAACCTTAGAAATCCGAGGCCTGAGCCGTAAGATAACTAGTATTCACCAGAAATCATCGCGTACTAAGAACGTCCAACTCGATGGAGAAGGCGTACATACCGATGACAACCGTGATGACGGTGCTATCGTCATTACCTACCAGGACTAACGATTTATGATTTCTGACCGCGCATTGCCAAATGAAGATGAAAAGCGTGAGAATATGGAGAAAGCTATCCGCACTCTCAAAAAGAGCGGACAGTTCACTCCTAAGGAGCACGTAAAAAATAAAATTGAAGAAATGATCTCTCATCCGCCAGTGATGCACCACATTGATGATCCTGTTGCATGTGCGGGCAGAGAATGTCTCCATTGTACTGGTTGCCCTTCATTTCTTGCGTTTATGTCTGAATTGCGTGAAATCAATCAGTTGGATGCCGATGAAGTCGAAAACGACAAGGCTCCAGATGCACCTCCTCTTGCTGCTGCAAAAGAAGCAAATAACGAGGAGTTAAAGAAAGCACACGCGTTCCATAACGAACTCAAGAAGTCATCAGTTAAATACTCGCAATGGGATATGATCAAGTTCATGCAAAGAGCGGTGCTCTTCATCATGAAGATTGATCTCTTTGCCATCAAAAAGAAGATGGCGAAGTTCCAAAAAGAAATCAAAGAAGAAGATCGTGTCGATATCAATCAAGAAGACTGGAATATCATTCGGAATTTCTTTATTCTGAATGAGATGCAGTGGTGGCTCGATAATATGAAAGCGGTAGGAACCAAGACTGATCCGAGTAAGTTCACCTTACTCCTCGTTGAAAAACAGAAACATCTCTACCTACCTGGTAAGATGCTGTTCGTCCAAGCATTGGGCACAACCGAGAAATTCAGTACTGGGGAAACACAGACTAACGTTGGTGCTGCCGACCTCATAGAATCTTTCGATCCAAAAGTGGCTAAAAAGCTCAAAGAGCTTCAAGTCAATTTATCAGATCAAATGAAGTCACTGGCTCTTTGGACTGTCCATTTTGATAAATCATAAACATATCTTTAAGATATGTTTGTTGTTTATCGCCTATTTATATAAAATAAAAAAAAGACACATCGTTGCTGATGTGTCTTTTTTTTAGCTAGTATTTATCGTTCTTACTAAGATTATCTAGAGCCCAAAGAGGCTGCATGTTGCTATAATGGAAACATTGCTCTTGTTGTCTTGTATCAGTAAGATCGAATGAAGAGCATGGTCTCATATGATCTAGATGAATCTCGGATATACGTTCCCAAGACATCCCATCAGTAAATTTACTTTCTATATATACTTTAAATTCTTGTAATGAACATCCGAGCAGTTCTAATGAACTCTTAGACTTCAGCGTACCATTTAAAACTTTCCAGATACGTGTTCTTAAGCGGCAAGCTATCTTAAACTGAGGATCTTTTTGTAATCTTTCTCTGCGATCTTGATTAATACGATCACGATTATTAATACGATCTTTTCTTTTACTCTCTTTAACTTTTTCAGGATTATTTTTCTTATACACTCTAGCATATTCATTAAGTTTTTCTTTATTTACTTCTCTATAAGCTCTTTGAGCTGCTTGAGCTTTTTCAATATTATTATGATAATAATTGTTAGATTTAGCTTTGATTTTTTCTTTATTAGCTAAATAATATTCTTTACCGTATTCTGATTTAGTCATACATGATCGGCGTGATTCTCAAATAACTCAGTTAACATTTGATGGAACACGTAGCCTTTATTATTTGGAGGCAGTCTACACCGCATCCACGCCATGTAAATAGAATTTAAAGTGGCTTCAGGGTTTCTAAAAGTAATTTTACGAGTTCGTTTACTCGGTAGCGCTATTGGTGGTCTTTTAATATTAGGCATTTTTATGTTTAAAGTATTCGATCTGCCCTAAGCGCTTAGCAGCTTCTGCCTTGCTCGCGTAACCTCTCGATAACTTCTTCCCTTTTTCAGAATGAACAAAATACTGACCGTTCTCTTCTTTAATAAATGCAGTCTTGGTCATGCCCTGCTTTTTCTTACGTTTAAACTTATGACGGTGATCCCAAGCATAGCCACCGATATCAGAGGCTGTTTCTAGAAGATCATCATGCATAGAACGACGTGAAGCAGTCTTGGTGATGGTTCTCTTAATAGCATTTTTTATTTTGCTTATATGTCCCATGGCTTGATCAGCGAGCATCTTACCGCCAATCTTATAAGCGTTTAATGCTTCCTTACCTGTCATAGTATCTGGTAAGGCGCTTGCAGTTTGACCAAGAACGTGGAGAACACTAGCAGTCTTAACACCTGAGTAATCTTCATGTAAAGCCAAGAACGAAGGCGCTCTGAGGCTTCGTGATGTATGTTCGCCCATAGATCTCACTCTAGCAATTCTATTAATATAGGAATCTGGATTCTCTAACATATCTTTACGTATTTCGTCAGAGAATCCAGTCCCGACTTTACCGACTATTGTATCTGAACCAACATGGGCATATTCAAACCCTCCTGCGTGTGAACCTGTATATTTACCTTCACCTGAGAATATCCTCTTAATTACTACATCCGTTTCGGGTAACACCTTAACTTTCGACGGTCTACCTCCGCCCAATTCATTCTTGGGCCAAGCTATAATGCCTTCATGAGTCAATGGATTAGTCTGATCGACGATACTATTCCATAAACGGTGGGCATTGTCACTTGTTCCTGCACTGAGTGGCAAGACGAAATTCTTTGGAAGATACTTGATCACTTTACTGAGCTGTTCTGGATCATGAACTCCATTAACAGCAAAAATTGCATTTTTAAGTTTTATACCTCGGTCAGTTTGTGTTTTAAGAGATTTTTCAACAGAAGAGTTTAGTAATCCACCTAATTCGTGTGGTGGTATAGCCTTGCCATCTTTCACGCCGAATGTCTCACCCTGCAAGATAGTACCAACCAACTCAGGAGGTAAAGTGTCTAGCGGCTTTACACCTGTCAGCCCTATTCTCTGAGTATGGATTATTGGTCCACCAGACGCAGACTCACGATGCGAGATAGCCTCTATTTTATCTTTATAGAGCTTAAATAACTGGTAAGCACCATCGATTTTTTCCTGCACATCATGTGTTCCTGATAACAAAGTTTCTACTTTGTTAGCAGGAACACTGACCATCTTGATCTTATCTGGCTTTTTCTGTCCCAAGAACTTATCGGTATCCTTGGGAGTCGTATTAATCATGAGCCAGTTCTTATCACCAGTAGGAACCATGGTGAAGTATTCTGGATTCTTCTTGTGCGTGATGACGAAATTGATCTTTTCATCACTGACATGAGTCAGTAGAACAGATCCTTTATCTTTGGTCTTTACGGTTCCTGCGCCATAACCCGTAGGGATAGTGCCTTGGAAATCTGCATACTCAGAAGTATGGAGTGGCTGACGCACTGCTAAACGTTTCTCACCAGGAGCTGGAACGCCTTTACGGCTAGCCCAGGAGTAAAGACCTAATTCTGGATTGCCGAAGCGTATGTCACTATGTAAACCAGCTTTATTCGCTTGATGGTCTTGAACTACGTACTGAAGAAGTTTACCTACAGGTAACTTCTTCAGATCACCTACATTATCTTTATCTGGTAATCCTGGCGCAAATTCACTCATGACAATCTCATTATAGTGGGATGGTATAAGGAAGATAAGGAGTCAGATGCTGTGGAGATTACGGGCAAAATCAACATCATACCTATTCAGAGTATCCTGGTGCAGGACACTCTGAAAGAAAAATATACATCTCAGTTTGTTTTCAATACAACGGCATATATGGGGAATGGCGAATACTCATATGACGAGATTGTCATAGATTCGCCGGAAGAAGCCGTTGAACTTCTGACTTTACTGGCTGATGCCTTAAAGTTTGATTCGAAGGCGACCTATAGCCAGCAACCGACTCTGAAACACTGGCAGAAGTATCTTGCAGCATTTCCATGCATAAACTCACCTAGTGATTATGCGCCTCTCGTTTATGCTGAAGCCTTCTATTATGATAAATTCTCAAGAAAACGTGATATTTCTATCATTTACAAGGATCCATCCCATGCGTAGTTTCCTAGCAGACCTTGTAAAAGAGGTCTCTTCAAAAGTCACCAAAGCATCCATTAAACCAGTCGTTCAGCGAGATACACGCGCTGAACTCACCAAACAAGGAAAGAAACCCCATGCCATCAAAGCAAAAACCAATCGTTCTCGAACTCCAAATACCGAATGATGGATCTGTCTCTGACCAGGAAGCTGGTCACATGCTCAAGATTCTCATTCATGATATCGAGGAGCAAGCACATACTCTGCGTGATACAGCTAAAGCTCTTCTGAAGAATGCCGAGGAAGAAGCATGCTCATATTATCAGGAGTGGTTACACCTGGTGATAGAAGAGGTCAAGACTCGCGTAGGCTTACATCATATATTAGCAGTTGCTGGTTTTGAGTTAGAAGATCAGCATATAGAGGTTAGGATTAGTGATAGAGATGATGATATGCATAGTTACATGTCGCTTGTTATGGGAATGCCAATAAAGACAAGAAGCCAAAAAGATAGAAGTGACCATATACCATACGTGGTATTTATTAATCATCGTGGGCGTGAAGATGATAAACGAGATCCTGATCGAGCTATTAGCATGTCCTTAAAAGGATATTTACTGGTCACTGCCTTATCTCCAGATATGAGACTCAGCCATGATACCTATACACAGCTGCTGAAGAATCGTGAAGAAGCTAAAAAATCAGTAAGGACTGCCGAGAAGCAAGTAGACGATCTCCCTCGTGCCATTCGCAAAGCTGAAGCCAAGTTCGCTGAACATCTCCTCAAGAAGACAAAATCAGGACAAGACCTCCTATCCTTAAAAGGATAACTCATTATGGGTAAGTATCAAAACACGTACTCTAACCGCAATCTGCGTGTTAATCCTCAGCGATTACACCTGATGCATTATCGAGAGTCGAGACAAAAATCTCGTACTCAGCCGATGAAGAAAGCTGCGTCAAAATAAAATAAATAGAGACACTTAATTGTGTCTCTATTTAGGTATAAGTTATTTATAGGAGAGTTATGCGTGTACATACTACAGAGGATGACTTTAATCCTCAAATACAATTTTTAGAAATAACTCATAAAGGTGCCGTCGCTGCAGGATCTATAATAAGATCAGGTAAAAATGGCGATTATATTTCTGCTGCTGATGCAGTAGAGCAGTCTGTATATGAAATGGCTCATGATGTATCACATAGATATCAACTACGAAAAATATCTATTTTAGAACAGTTAGTAGTTCCAGAACAGTTACGTGGGCAAGGTATAGGCACAAGACTAGTTAAGCATTTCATAGCGATACAAAGAATACAGAAGGTACAGATTATTCTATTACGGGCCAACCCACCAGATAAACAAGATTTTGATCGTTTAATTAAATTTTATAAGTCATTAGGGTTTACAGTGCCAGATGATACTAAACCTGCACAAATGGAACAAATCTTACAGAAAAAAATAATCATTCAAAAAAAAGACTACATAAATGATATAGAGGCTCTTTACACTGTATGAAAATAAAAGAAAACGCAATATATGCGTTTTCTTTTAGATATTAAGCATTTACACCAAGTTTTTGTAACCGATGTACACGATTTTCAGCCTCTTGCTGAGTAAAGTATCCACGAGATACTGGCTTATTGTCAGTATCGCTATAAACAAAGAAGCGACCTTTTTGCTCTTTAATATGAGCAACTTTCTCGATAGCTTTACTGATCTGATCGAGGCGCATTTTTAGGTCCTAAGAAATACTGTTGTACGGTTGATTCTAAACGCATTCCATCGATAGGATTACCGAAAGAATCCTTACGGATGATATTGGGATAGTCGTAACTAGCAAGATCGATAAAATTCACGACACGAAGTTTAGGAGAAGTAAACGTCTTTACTTCATGATTATTACGTATGAGCTGATAGACCTGACCTGGCATAGTATTCACACGCCAGTGTCCAAAAGCATCCGTTAACTCAATGACTGAACTTATAAGACGACTCTTAATAATGAAGTCGTCATACTGGAGTAACTGAATTTCTTGTCCATTAAGTGGCATACCAACGCCATCAGTAATCCGACCATAGATGAGACAGAAATTATCATTGGTATTAACCAATTGATCTTTCCATACAAAATCATGCCGCTTTACTTGCTCAACATTACCAATAGGGAAATAGGTCCAGAAGATCGAATACGTATCACCAGGAATAAGTTGATTCATCTCAAATTCAACGAAATACCGTCCACGAGATGCACGAACTGGATCTCCTTGTAAGAAAACAGACCCAGCTTCATCACGTAGTACGACCTGAATAGACATAGGATCAATGAGATTATTTGTCTCTTGATTGCCGATCCATTCAATCCGCCAGAACTCTTGTGAGAATCTAAAAATCATTTCTTCATAGCTTTCAGGTATTCAGGAAGCATCTCGGAATAGGAATTATATCCTTCACCGACTGGTTTGTAATGTCCTTTATAGACGTAATACTTACCATTATGCTTACGGAAGGTATGACTATGAAACGAATTATCATCATGATCCACCATGGGAGTCATGGCTGGTTCAGCAGTAGTATTCGTAGCCAATGCGTCGGCAATTTTCTCTAAATTGGACTTCATGGCTCAGGTCTCCGTGGAATGTAATAACCATACTTGGTGAGGTCCTTATAGTCCACTGCGCTCATATTCGGCACTTGGAACCATAGGACTTTATCGTCTGGCTCAATCCACAGCTTTGGCTTACAGCCTGGCTGAAGATAGAAGAAGAAGTTCCCGAGGCTCGTAGCAGCCTTGCTGATAGTATTTTCACCAACTTCAACAGTAATAGTAGCTAGTATACGCGCAGAACCATCAAACTGCTTCACGCAGCCGCCAACACGGCAGAGTCCACTCGTAGGACGAATTACAAGATCCATATCCTCGTAAGAGCAGATAACCGTATTGGCCTTATCAACACCAAATACACGATAACGGTCAGTCAGCTGACCATCGATTTCACCGATACCACCTGGGCAGTCGAGACTTTGAGCCCCAGTAGTCAGGTTATAGAGACGCCACGTCCATACTGGTCCTGGACCTACGAAGCCAAGTTGCTGCTCTTCGAGGTTGTTATGATATGGCCATTCTACAATGTTCTGTGGCATGTCGATTAGGTCGTTGTGGTCTTCACGGTGCTATAGGTATCGCTATTCTCACGTACAGTGGTCATAGCGGTAGCTAAGCTCGTATTAATTCCAGCAGCATAGGCAATCGCTTTAGTCTCTGCCTGAGAATCGACATTACCATCAAATAACTGCGTCCAACCTGTTCCAGCACGTAATCCACGGAAGTTGTTTGGCAGCGTAAACAAGAGACTCGGAGACATGCCAATGGTATAAATCGCTCCACCATAGTTTACCTCAGGATCACCGTACTTGTTCAGTAACAGGTTATCTGCATCGGTAAACGTTAAATCAAATCTCACGGAATAAACATTGTTCGTGATAACTTGTGTAGTCTTGACATCCATGGTTCAGTTCCTCGAATCAGTATAATTATCGGCCAACAATAGTTAAGAGAGCGTATCCATTACCACCATTACCGCCCTGATCTCCTCCACCACCACCGGAACCTTTAGTTCCAGGTACCGCTGGCGTTGGACCTGTTGAATTCGATCCACGGCCACCCATAGCAAGAGCAGATGCGCCACCAAAGTTTGACGCATGTACGGTATTCGTACCTGCGAATCCATTAGTGCCTGTAATCCCAGCGGGGAAATCGGATTGTACAGTGGAAGTACCGTCAAAGGAGGTATAGGTAACATTGCCACCTACGCCGAAGAACGATCCTGTATTTATAGCGCCAGTACCACCATTCAGTGTTAGGCTTAAATTTTCTGACCCAGCAGAAGTAATCACTACAGTAGTTGCAGTACCATTAGTACCATTAGCGCTACTGCCACCAAGACCACCATTACCCATAGTGATAGCGATGGAATCACCATTTGCTAAAGCGATAGGCAGATTCACTATCGCACCGCCACCGCCACCGGAGCCACCATGATGGTCATCAGATGCACCACCGCCACCAGCGCCAACTGCGGTGAGCATAACTAATACATTACTAGTAGCGTTATATGTATTCGAAGCGTTATACTCTATCACTTCCGTGAGCGCTGATTGTACAAAGGCAGTTGTTGCTACCTGAGTTGTATTAGTGCCTGGAGCTGCTGTTGGAGCTGTAGGAGTACCAGTGAGAGCTGGACTGGCTAAAGGTGCTAAAGTAGGCAATGTACTATTAATAGTAGCAACAGCTGTAGTGAGCGTGCTATCAGCACTCGCTCTAGCAGCAGCTTCTGCGTTTAATTCAGTAACACGTACCGCATTAGTTCCAGACACTGGAACCGAAGTAATATCAACTGCAGTGGGAGTTATTGTAACCGTATGCGTACTATCTGTCAGTACAGCATGAACATTGGTAATATTGGTGCTATTAGAACCAGCAGTTAATGATACTAAATTGGCATGAGATGTATTAGTATTCGTTCCATCCGTAGTCACTGTACCCGTAGGTGTAGTAACCGTGGAATTACTTCCAGCATCTACCGCAGTAATGGCTGTACTGGTTACTGAGATGGACGCTCCAGCAGGAACGCTATTTCTTACAGAATCATTCGATGAGTACGTATGAGTACCTGTGATAACGTCAGTGCCACGTGATGTATATTTATTACGTAATTGCTCAATAGCATCAAGGAACGTGAGATTAGTACCAGACCAATCCGATCCTGATGGATTTGTGAGAGAGAATACCTGCAGCGTCACTGTCGAGGCATTAATATCCTGCCGCATCGAGTGGCTACTGATATAGGTAAAGCCTAAACGAGAACTAATAAAAGCAATGGCTTGGTCTAAGATTGAAAGCGCTTTGTTATGCGAATCTCCAGTATTACTGGAGTTGACATAAAATACATTGCCATTCTGAATGACGAAGTCAGACCCATTATACGCCACTGGATTACCAGACTGTCCAAGAGCGACAATGTCAGCAACTTCAGTGAGTGTCTGGTTATAAGCAACTAAGCTGGATTCGCCAATACGATCCACGATCAAACGTAAGAAAGTGTCTAAGCGTTGGAATGACTCACGCAGAGGTCTTCCATCTCGTAAAAAGGATGTGAAGCGGTAATTCGAGTAGTTGGTATCTGTAGTCTCAAAGGTTCCATAGATTGGATGGACTGACGGAGTACCAGCTTGCCCAGAACTGAAAGCAGGATGTGTATTTAGCCCAAAAGTTTGATCCGTAGGCGTCATAGTATACGTGACGTTTGTAGGACTATTGTTATCGTTTTCAATCAATGGCTCAAAGATATTGACGCCCATCAGGTCGTTCATATTCTCGAAAAGATTCTTATAACGATAGACATCAACACCAGTCGAAGGATTACCAGATCCATCGCTTAAGAATGGAGGTAATGCAGCGGTACTTACTCCATATACTTCTTGGATACGAATCTTAAGAATAGGTGTAATATTATTTAAGACAGAGTTTGCATTCTGCCAAGCCTGCTTCGTAGGACCTGATACCGTGCCATCTCCACCTGGATTTTGCTCATATAACTCGTTATATGCTTGACGATCAGGATCAGGAAGTAACACACCAGTGCCAACTGGCTGCAGCGTGAGCATATCTAACTCTAAGAGATAGTATGCTGGAGTCTGATCTTGCTGAGATACACGAACTTCAATAGCGACTAACTTAGGAGCAATAGTCGTAGTCGAAGCGATATAATTGTGTTGGATACCAATAATGATGTTCTTAGGATATGGAAAATCACTCACTGGCATCTTTCCGCCAGGATTGATACCATTAATCGTAAAGCTTACTGGATCATTAAAGAACAGTTTGACGCCATCTTGCGTGACAATAGCACCAGGTCCCAGATTAATCTGGTTACGATTAGTCGTAGGAAAACTATAGTCGAAGCCAAATACGACGTGACCACGCTGCCAACCAGCATCGTCCTTTACCAACTCATTGAGAAGTAGCGTAGAGCGCTGATCTCGATAGGAAAATGTGGCCTGGTCAACCATTAGTGCAGTCCTTTGAACCCATTACGCATATAAGGTACTGCGAGGGCTCCTAATCCGCCGACTTCTAAGCCATCCTTGGCTTTATCATTCATATCTTTACCGGTAGTCAGTTTATAAGCTGAAGGCGCAGCGAGTGCTCCTAAAGCCCCTACTTCACGAATATTAGATGCCTTACCACCCATGGAAAAGGCATCTCCGATGATACCAGATGTCTTTTCGATAGCTGATGCGATTTTTTCGATATTGTTCACTTATTCGCCTTTTCTTTTACTGCGTAATGCACCTACTGCACCAATTAATCCAGCACCGATTAACGCTCCATGTAGACTAGTTTTACTTGGGAATTTAGTTTTCCCATGAGTAACTAACTCAGAGGCATGATTAGCCACTGCACCAGCTATAGAGCCTATGCCAGCACCAATCGCCGTATTTTTAGCACGTCTCTTCACTTCTGAAGTGGCTTTAGCGATTTTTTCGATATTGTTCATGCGTTACCTGACAATGGCTTCAGGTAGTGTAACTAAAAATAAAGCCCGGACAATCGGTCTCTTTAGAAGGAGATTTCCCACCGAATAGAAAGTGTCGTACCAGCAGGCTTCTGAATGGCACCAAACGTAGCCCGTGACCAGAGATAGCCGCCTTGACTGAATAGACCAGCTTCGTCAAAAGTGATAGCAGTAGCGATAGGAATAATACCTGTCCATACCACTACGCTACCAAATGCACTTAAATCTGATGCATCTTGCACGTAAGGGCGCGGATCAATACTTGGACCAATAGCAATAGAAAGTAATGGATTAACTAACCCAGTTTGAGTTACTAATACGGTCTGAGGAGTAGCATCACCAGTGAATCCGATATTCATAGATGCTAAGAAGTCCGAGCTAGGACCACCAATGAGCGATGCTGCCTTGATAGTTCTTGAAGAGTTTACGATCTCATTGTGAGTAGATACCACAATCTTGCCATCCAGAATAATCTGTATAGCTCCATGCTCACGACGATCCTGATCAAATAATTTCATTGAGTAACCCTATTACGTAGAATTCAGATGTTAATGTGATATTTGGATTTGTAAAGGGCTGTACGAAGTTGAGCGTAAAATTATCTACAACATTGCTAACAGTGTATACGCCAACGTTTTCTCCATCAAGAATTACCACTTGATTACCAACTTGAATACTCGCTGATAACTGATCATTGCTTTGCCAGTTCACTCCATTGATCTGTCCTGTTGAGACATAGCGTTGGAACTGAGCCGTTACAGGTGAACTAAAGACAGTAAAAGCCATGTCCATAGTTAATGAGTTACCTGAAATAGCAGTAACCGTCAGATATTGTGTACTGGTAGGCTGCCCTGCTAAGAACACCACATCATTAACCTGTACACCAGGATCTGCTCCTGAGTAGGTCAGATGAATACCATCAGCCCCAGTCACTGCGAGGCTGTACGGTAAGAAGTTCAGATGCGTAGAGACGAAAGCCTTCTCAGTAGAAGCGATGGTATCGCTATCTGATAGAGCGCTATTTATGTCAATGAACCAGTGACTAGAGCTTGGAATAATATTATCAAGGAACGTCGTAATATTCGACAGATCTGGATTCGCAATAAACGAATTCGCATCTAACTCAATGATGGTCGTGTGTGGTTTTATTTGGTTGTAGAGGCTAGTGGCATTATTAGTAATATCTAACGTATTGTTTAATGTGCTCACATTCTCGATAGCCGCATAAAACACTTCACGAAGCGTATTAGATGAAAACGCCCATACTAACGAAATCTGTTGCCCAGTCGTCAATGACTGTGCGAGTTGAAATTGGTTCTCTTCATTCCAAGAACGAATACACTGTCTAATCGTATTACCAACTATTTCTTTATAGAGAATCAATTCAGTAAAATGACCTTTAATGACACGTAATACTCCCTGAGGAGGTAATTGTGACGCATCATTCACGATAAGAATATTAGCTGATGCCGTTGCATCAGATGTTAAAGTCACGGTCACTGGAGCAGCTACGGATACACGTTGTGTATTTGGAATCTCTATACTCTTCACCGTATGAGAAACGCTATATCTAATCGGATTAGGATCTACAACAACGTTTTGCTTCAGTATCAATGTATGAGTAGATACGATACGCACTGTATATGGAAGTGTAGCAGCATTTAATCCACTCATGATAAAGAGCTGATCACCAACACTGACGGTACCGATGAAGTTCGTCGCAGAGTCTGTGAATGAGAAGCCATTGGCAGATACTGCACCGGTATTGCTATTCACCACAATGATCTGCTGGTCTTGAACTTCTGTATTAGCTACAGCAAAAGCTGCATTATTAGAAAACAACCAATTAGGACGATCATGATCGTCATAGACAGCTACTTGAGCGCTGAGAGGTTGATATTGTGTAACGACATCACCTTGCTTCACTGCAGGAGGTAATGCTGGAGGCAGACTATAGGTATTGCCATCTTGAGTAAGAATTTCGGTATTAAAGATCTGATTGATAGCTGTGACAGTTCCGAACTTCGTCACAAGAGGTAATGCATCTGTACGAAGGATAGATATCTGCGCAGGATTCCAAATAACGAAACTGAGCCCGTTTAAGCCACTCACAGCTATATTTAATGTGAGTGTTGCACCGGATATGGATGCGACTGTAAACAGGCCTTTGGTCGAAATAAAGATCTGGGAACCAACTTCGATATTACTAGCGAACTTGGGCCATGATATAGTGCGTGTGATGATGTTGCTTAAGACGGTGGCGTCAAACACGGCTGACTGGATTAAACCAATAGAACCGGTGAGTGGCGTAGAGATGGTCAGCAACCCATCAGAAATATTGGAGATGGAATACCCTCCTTCGGCATTAAAGCCTACTATGGACAGTAAATCTCCAATTTGTGCCTGTGTAGGCAGGATAGCATCTGAGATAGAAGTCTGGCCAAAGACACCAACGGTGTTTTGCCCAGCTACCGTAGAAAATCTTGGTTTAAATAACGCTGATTGGCCTGGAAATACAATATCACCGACTTGTAGTTGTGTGGAGAGGCCATCATCAAGAGTGATAGTCTCACTACTCGTTATCAAGTTTGTTTGAGATAATACCTGTGTTACAGCACTTACTGTACTATTGGTATTAAAGAACGGAATACCCAGGAACATAGATACCGTTTCTTCGATATCTAATATATTAGGTCCGCTCCAATAACCTCTCCATAGGGCCTGTAACGCAGCCTTATACTGAGGAGTGGATCCGACTTGTGGGAAGTTCACCACAACACCGAAATTCTTAGCTAAGGTATTTTCATCAATTTCAACTACTGGACACCAGACTTTATCTGGTAATGGATGATCAGATAAGATCGCTCCATCAACGATGTCGTAGTCAGTTTCATTAAAGTACGTGAAAGTTGATCCATCAATGCGGTCTTGTAACTGCGGTATGGATGCGAGAGCAACATCCTGGCTAGCAAGAGTATATGCTTCTAATGCAGTCAGCGTCTGCCCAAGAGCATTAACAGAATACTGATTTATCAGTTTAATGTCTTCATTATAGAAGAGCAGCATATTCGTTTGCTGCAGTTGCTGCGTGGTCAAACCAGAAAGGTCTGTTAATCCATATACATATTGTCGAGAGATTCTCTCGTACTCAATACGAATAGTTCCACCAGCAATGTTAAAGTTAAACAGTAACTGGGTGCCATCACTGGATAAAGCAAAGTTATAGTTAATGAGCTGGAGCACGCCATTAAAGAATACGCGTAAATCATCAGCTTCTGCGATCAAGAAGCCAGCAGTTACGACGTTCTGCTGATCCGTAGTATCGAATGTGCCACCATCATCGAAACGTCCACCATCATCAAAGAACGATATATTAGCAGGAACCGTAACGTTAGACTGCTGATTCGTCAGATGGAAATGCTGTGGATAGTTACTAATGAACTGGATATTAGTCCATTCCACAATCACAGGTACAAACGTATCACTCGTCCATGAATATGGGTTTACAAACTGAATCGAGGATGTAACAACATTATAAGTATACATGTTGTCTGGAATGAGTTTGCCACCAATCCAAATCCTGAGTTCTGACTCAGGACCATTGATACGCACAGTAGGAGGACATGTAATGCCATCCGTAATAGGAAGCGTGCTAAATTGTCCCGCAGTCCCGGTACCAGAGAAAGCTGCATTATTAAAGAGGTACTGTTGTCTCTGATGAACATGACGCTCCGTAAAGGTAAAGCTATCAGCGTGTGTAAACCATACGAATTCAACGAGTCCTGTCTCAGGAAGGTTAGCAATAATCGTATTACCAGATGACTGGCTATACTCTGATTGGTCTAAATAGAGTCCATTAACGAACATCATAATGTTGCCAGTCTCATAGACTGCTGGCAAGATGAAGGTACGTTGATTAGTAGCTTGGAAACTAGTTCTGAAGAAGTTAGCCTGTGGACTTAATCCTGTTAAGTCCACGCCGATGTATCCCTGTACCACGGTGGTATTGGGAATCGATGGGTCTAAGATCAGCTGGTTACCATGAATGGTGTACTGAGAGCCATACATCAGCTCTGTGCCGTTTTGCAGAATCCCGTCAAAAAGTCGGTAGAGTTCTACGAGATTGGCTTCTAAAGCAAAAGGCAGAGTAATCGTACTACGGAATGTACGAGGTATGATCTTAAAATGTTTATGAATTATATTGTTTTCAGTAGCAAAAGCCTGGTTAATACTACTAGTGAAAGTCGTAGTCGTCAGGTTATTCGTATTACGAATATTAGCGCCAGCAGATGCGATATTTGCTAGATTGGAAGCGCTCAGATCCAGTAACAACCAGCGATATTTAATAAATACCGGACACGTTGCAAGAGCTTTAGACTGATCCCGTTGATAGAGGAGAGCATAATCAGCATCCAGAACTCGCATATATGCGGTCCAGAGTCCTTCTATGAACTCACGTTGCTCTTGAGGCAGTCTATCCCAGAAATTGGGAAGATAGCGCCAGATAAGATCTGTATTAGGACTCTGTGCTTCCATGAATTACGAACTCGAAATATTCACAGTGATCACAGATGGGATATACGTACTGGTCTCCGAACTCGTAACACTCGTAGGAGATGTTGTTGTAGTCATGGTACCATCAGACTGTAGGTATACTGCCGTCAGAAGCAAGCTAGATGTATCTACGTAGGTAACGCCATTCGCATACAGTAACTGAATAATATCAGACGCCTGAATCGGATTCACTGACTCTTGAGTCGTTATATAACTATTAATAACATCTTGGGCAGTAGTCAGCGTAATGGTACCAGTCACATTGACAGTGACTGATACAAAGGTCGATTCAAATCTCTTAATAAGCAAGTTATTACACGTCACTTTATTACCACGAGTATTACAGAACGAATTCACAGTAGCAACATTCGGATCACTAAAGTAAGAAATCTGTAACGCTGATCCAATCAATGCTGAGTTCGTGAATACGAGATTCACTTGTTCTTGAGCGCTATAGCGTGTACCAATATTGACCACTTCGAGAGTATAATCTGATCCCTGCACCAATGGCGATGATGATACATCACCCGTGGTTGGATCAATGGTAAAGATATTCTGGATACCTAAGATCGGTAAATTAAAGAACGTATTACCGTAGTAATCATAGTTTTCATTAATCGTATAGGTGATATTAGACTTAATAGGAACTTGCTTACTGATATACCATTGTTCACTATTCGCAGGGCTTGTAGAATTAATAAATCCACTGCTGTTAAAATTGGCGTCATATGCAGTCGTACCTGTGTTAATAGCAATCTGCGTTGCCGATAACTGACTCTGTATGATATATGGGGCGACGCGAGCATGTGTTCCAGAGATAATAAACAGGTTATATCCCACGGGATCAATACCAGTAAAGGCATCGTCGAAATTAATATCCAGGGATTCAAATACATTCGTAGCATTAGCAGCTCCACCAGCCAGTCCTTCAGCAGGACGGTTATTGAGCACGGGAACAGAATCTACTTCCCATGGTTGCTGTAAGCTCGTGATAATAAATGGATTCACATTATCACGGACAATAGTGTAGGTTTCTGATCCAGGAATTACTGAATCCACTAATGGCTGACTCAAAGTCAGCGCCGACGAGGTTGTGCTGGCAATATAATAATAACTGAGCGTTCCGCCGCTATTAATAATCAGCGTATCACCAGCCAATACACTAGCATATGGTGTGCCAGGCTCAGTAATAACTGTAGATCCAGCAACATGGGCAGCGTTAAACGTTGTGTTAGCAGGTAAGATTGACTCACCACTGGTTACTAATGTTCCATTAATTTGTACTTCATTCGCTGAAGTAAACTGAATCACTTCATATACACCTTGATTCGGTCCATTAATGATATTAACGAAGTATGGAAAATTCGTTGTTGGAAATCCTGAGGCGATAGCGGAGAAATCATTTCCGTTAAACGTTGGGCAATACAACGTTGATCCCCACGCTGATCCAGCAAAGTCGAGAGCACCACCGATGGAGTTCACCACAGACCACTGATCTCCAACGGCGACAGCACCAAGTAACCCAGTGCTCAATGTGAGAGCCCCTGTAGCCATCGTGGTGGCATTATCTATCGTATAGGTACCAGCGGCTGTTCCGGTATGGATAATCAGTATGAAGCCAGGCCAGGCACCTCTGCCGAGATCGGAATCCGTAAGGACCGTCGCGCTTGCCGCCTGTGTGGTCTGGAAGGAGCCGGTATTAATAAAGCGGTTGAGTTTGATATTCGATGTACTGAATACATTGGCAGGATAGCGGCCAATCGTGAGATTGGTAGAAATTCCTGATCCAGTGTATTGTTTATCGAACTGTGCTCTGAGATTCGTGCCATTGTCGTATACATCCACCAGCGTATAAGTAACGCTACTATCAGTAAAGACATCACCGCGCTTAATATTAGCGCCAGTAGCGAATGTAGCAAAACGAGCATTAGTTACGATAGTTGCTGATAATGCAACCGTTACCGATGTACTTTTCGTAGGAACTACAAAGATCTCAAAGAGATCTCCCACATTCACATTTTGTGTAGGCACTAATGGCGAGATCCAAACAGTATGCGCACCAGTAATGCTATGATTCGTTGTAGTCGTAGTCGTACTAGCAATCTGGAATGCTGTCGCAGCAGGATTTCCGCCTAATGAAGACTGAATGACAATATACTGACCGATTAACGACGGATCCACGGCAGAAATAACATTCGTTCCACCAAAGGTGATCGATTGAGTAATAGGAGTTTGAGCCACCCAGATCTCGTCGTCACTAACGACGTTAAGGACGGTATATTGACCCCAGGCACTCCCTGTTGTAATAAAAAGTATGTCGCCTGTTTGAGTCTGTGTTGGACCAGCAGTGCCACCAATACCGGGATAGTTGAAATCAGCTGAGGTTCCATTAAATGAGATAGCGGCATTAAATACTCCTGATTGACGGGAGATATTTGATGGCGTCAATTCAATGAGATTCGGCGTCACGTAATCTATTGAGTGATAACCGAAGAGATTGCTCACGAAGTAATCACCAACTGCAATACCATCATCAACAATGAAGTTTCCAGAACTAAAATCAGTAAAGAAGTTACTGTTCGGGAAGTAGATACCATCTAATGAATTTAATTTCTCACCAGATGAGATACGCAGCGTATTATCAGCGGATGACTGCTTAATGGTATAGGTCGTGGTGACTACCTCGCCAAATTCAGTCTCGGTAGTATTTAAGAGGTTACCGCTAATAATCTGGGCTACACCATTGATGTAGAATGCCTGATTTGGATCATAAAAAATATTACCCTGGATAACACCAGTATCGCCAGAGAAGATCGTCGTTGATGTTGCGCTAGGAATAGCCTGTACCACCAGATTTTCTGGTAACGCATTAATATTCAGCTGATACGATGTAATACCAGTCGTATCGATATAGACGTCTACATAGCCGCCGATGTGGATTTGGTAGCTTGGGCTAGAGTTAATGGTTAACAAATCACGGACCATAGCAGGATCACCTGCACCAGCCACGTAAATATCACGAATAAAACCAAATTGATTAAATAATACAGTCTGAATCGACGTATCATTCACCAGATTACGTACTGCTATTGCTCGTCTTACTTTGTCGTAGAGGACAGCATTGCTCTCAGTTTGCACAGCAGGACTAAAAGCAGCGAGATTGGTGACTGATGCGATCTGTGATGGCTGATTTTGTACTAAAGTAATATCTCCAGCCTGTACTGAATACTGTGGTCCTGGTAGAGCTGCCTGAGCCAATACATCTAGGTAGTATGTCCCATCAGTGTTTCGATTAGCTAACAGCTGACTGACTGAAGTAGTCACTGGTGCCATCGAGAAGAACTGCAACCCCATAGTGTCCATAAACACGAGGGTGTTAAGGAAATAATCCCCAGGAGTAGTGAAGTACACGCGCACTGTACCAGTAGCGTTGGTTCCCAAGGCGCGTTGTACTAAGAAATTGCCTACAAGAGCGTTAATGTCATCTGATGACATGTTATCAAAATTTAATATGCTCTGCGATATCTTTAATTGATTGATTTCATGTCGATATGGCTGCTGTAAAGCAGCCATGACATTACCGAATAAATCATTAAAAGCAGTTCCTTGACGAAAATCAATATTAGCAAAGTTGTCTGCGACAAATTGCTCGATAAATGCACGTACTGGCAGATTAACGGCAGGAGTAACTGAAATAGGTGTGGCCATAATTATTCTTTGTCTCAAGTATAACGATTACAGATCATACCGCAACCTGCGCTGTGTTGACCAGGCCAGCCTGTGACGTGATGGAGATCGATACTAACCATGCTGTTTGACTCACAGAGAACGTACATGAGATTAATGTTAATGCCTTCAGTAATTCTGTCGGATCTGAATTTTCGCCAGATTGCGATGCTAAAATAAGAGCCTCACATTTACCTACCGCTACCGCTACATCATTCTGTACGGCTTGATTTCCATTAGGATCAGCTGCACCAACATCTGGCAACGCATTCACTAATCCAGAACCCCATGTTGGATTAAAGATATCACTACCAGGAGTAGTCAGCAAACATTTTAGAACATACTGTAGAAGTTTTCCGCTACCATCAATGGCAGGAGCTGGATTAGGAATACCAAGCTTTACGAATAAACCTTTCTGAGTAAAAACCTGCAGATCAACTGTACTCATATTAATCCTTCAGCCTGGCTTACAGTTGTAATGATACTATTGGAACTAGCAAGACCATTGTTATATGAAGGATTCGTTGAGCAGTAAATAGACGCATAGGTCAATGGACTACCATTACTAGTAGCCTTTTGCGTATTATCGGTAGGCAATGTCAATTGAGTTAATCCAGCAGTATATGTACCGATACTCTGAAGAGTACCTAAAAGCTGCTGAATAATATTGAGATTATTATTACCTTTAAACTTATTTGAAAGTTTAGCCTCTGAAGCCATGTGAGTATAGTCTACATTGACGGTATCATCCGCTTGTTTTGATGTATTCAAGTTCGTCATGAGCGTATTAACATAATTTACCACACCTGGATTATCGGTATTATTCAGTACGCAACTCAGCGACTGTAATAATGACTCATTAATCGATGACGCACCACCTGCAGTAAATAAAGAATCAAAGTCTAGGCTCGTAAAAGCTAAAACAGTGGCAGGATTCATACCTTGCATCAGTTGGCTTACGATTGCTGGACTAATGCCTAATGAAGACATAATTTCAAGTATTTGGCTATTACCTGTATTTAAAGCATTACCAGTACAGGTCAACCATTGTTCTTGAGCTACAATCGATGTCAGTAACTGCCTGCCAATAGTCGCTACCTGTTGAGGAGAAACCGATCCACCAGCCATACTGGCGTTCAATGCATCAGCATATTTACCAAGATTACAGAGCACGTCAGTACCTTTAAACGCTGTACATGGTGCTGTGCTAAAACGGCTAATAACCGATTGTATCTGCTTAAAGAACTGATTTGGATTAAGGCTATTTTGTAAGTTTAATAGACTTTGTACCTGTTTAAAGGATTGACAAATAGTCTGAGCGATCATCACTAATGATGTCACTTGTACTAAGGCCTGTACCTGCGCTGAAACTGCATTGGCCATAGCAATAGGAGCACCAGCAGCGACATTACCAAGATTTTGAGCAGCTTGACCCAATCCAGTAATTTGGCTATTGAGCTGCTCGATCTGTAACTGTAATGACGCTACCTGAGCTGCAGATCCTGATGGAGTGACTATTCCACCTGACAAACTGGCTGTTTGTGCCTGTAGAGCTGCAGTGAGTGCATCTCGCTGTGTACTTAATGTCGCAATATTACCAGTAGGATCCTGCATCGCAGTCTTAAGTAACGACTGAATCGTCTGAATCTGAGTAATAAGGAAACCAATGATCTGAGCCATAAAGGCTTCAAGACCAAAATCTATCTGAAAACTTGGTATCAACGTGCTGATATTCGTGGTGAGATTATACAAGGTACTATTAGTCTGACCGATAGGAGCAGCTAAGACTAAAATAGCTTCTTTCTGTAAAAATACTTGATAATTAGGAAGCCATTGCGTGGCAGCTAAGGCCTGCGCTTGAGCGGCCACAACGTTAAAGTTCGACTTCGCAGCCTGTTCAAAAAAAGATACTGTGTTCTTTCCATTTACGAGTATCTTACTGACATTAAGCAGATGCCCAGCACCTGATGAACAATGACCAGCATCAAAGCTACTCTCGTTAGTGAGTTTACTTTGCACGGTATCCAGATCATTCGTAGCTAGACAGAGTTCATTCAGCGCTTCAGTAAATGGATTCACTGGAGTTGGCTGGGTTGGTACAGAACCTTTTAATACCATACTATTGGTGCTCTGTACTAAACGTTTTAACGTCTGGAGAGAACCTTGTTGCATGATAACCGCTGTTTCTCCATACTGCATGGCGTACATCATCATGCCAACAATGCTAGCGGGATTAAAGAGACGTAATGAGTTAAAAAGATTCTGCACAGCAGCGAAAATACTACCGCTTGGAGAAGCTCCAGTCTCTATTAATTGACTAAATGATCCTTCTAGTGTCTGTAACAAAGGTCCAAGATTCAGTGGATTATCCTGTACCTGACCCAGCATATTCTGGAGATTATTCGTCATGAAACTATTGACGACGTTAGTTAACTCATCGTCATCTATTGATGCTGATGAGTTCACAACATCTTGTAGACTATTGAGAATATCTAAAAATGGTGACGCAGCCATCGTGGATACGACAGCATCATTCATCGAACTCTGAGCTTGATTATAGGTGCTCAGTAACCCTAAATTTGCAGCTAAGTCACTCAGACACGTCTGGAGATCAGGACCTGAAGTAACTGGTGGAGCAGCAAGGGTGACCACGTTAGGTATTCTCTAAATATACCTGTAACTTAGTAGAAACAGAGTTTCTGAGCTTAGATACCTTAGAAGGTGACATTTTCATAATCTTAGCAATCTGCCCAGGATTTGATTTCACTTTACCATGCTGTCCCAAGGTGTAATCGTAAATCAGTTGTTCTTCTGGAGTTAAAGAATAATATCCCATCGCTAATATTTCTAAGCGAGGATTATGCTGGTCAAAATGCTCATCGCCCTGCCAGGCAGTAGATGCAATGTCCTGTCTCAGTGAATTATCCACTTGAGCCACGTGTTTCTGACTCCACTTCAGATGGTCAGCTAACTCAATATGGGTAGGAGGTCTTCCGAACTTCTCTTGTAACTCACTTTGAGCAGATTTATACGCATTAATCTTCAGGGCCACGTGCTCTGGGATACGCGCAAAGTTCTGATGCTGCGTTGTATACCGATACATCTTCTGTAGCCAGTTTGTAACGTGAGTAGAGAGCTTTACGCCACGGTTTGGATCATACGTCTCGAAAGCTTTATACGCCCACTTTTTAGCTTCTCCTTCGAGAGCTGAACGAGGTACTGGAGCAGCCGAGAAGATATTGACCTTCTTCTGGATGAGATTTTCCATTTGCTTAAATAATGCCGATAAGTCCTGTGAGGAGCGTGACTTATTCCAACGCTTCCAGACTTCTGTATCGGGATCAATTGCGATATTAGCGTCCATCTCTACCTACTGCTGAGTTGATATCATTCTGTAATGCTAACGCAGCATCGTATTTATGAGTATCAGTTCCCGAGATAGTGTAGCTAGATTGAGCGTTCAAGCTATAGCCAGTTGGGACATTAAAGATCAATGATGACTTACCTAAGTTTTTAGGTGGCTCAGTCGTTTCATCGGCTAATGTAACTTTAATATTTAGGTAGTTAAAATAGTCTTTTGCTGTAATGATATTACGATAAGTATATTTATATTCGAATGCTCTCGGATTAGCTACGTTTTGTGTATAGAGCGGAGTAGCTTGAGCCGTACCACTATTGGTAGCTATTGGATATACCGTAGAAGCAATATCTGCAATACTATACTGTTGGTTATTTGCTAACTTATAGCTCACAGAAGAACGTTTAGCACTCGCAATATTCGGACCGCCTAAAGCTGCATGCTTGGTTTTATCGTCAATAATATTAGCGCCAAACATCGCTGCATAGGTCGCATCAGAACCCTCAGGGCGATAATTTTGAGACATCCAAGTCGGTAGTGGAGGATAGGTTAATCCTGATGGGTCGTTTCTATCAGCCGGATACACATGCGTAAAGTTGATGATAGACGATGCAGAGCCTTCAGCACTGAGTGTATGCGTAACAGAATCGACCATCCCGAATAGAGATTGATGTGGGTCAAAAATAGCGCCAGGATATCCAACGATACAATATGGATGAAAAATACCATTAAGAGAACAGCGGCGTAAGGCGAACTTAGCTTCAACAAACTGATAATATGCATACGCTTGATAGGTACTCTGTAATGCGAGCAATGATGGGTCTGTAGCTGCAGCAATAGCTTGGTTAGCTCTCTCATAGTTTAAGTTTAACTCCAAAGGCAAGATACCACCATCTATTTCTTCTGGAGATAAGAAATCTTTGATAATAGCAGCATTTCCTACAGTGGTATTCAATGCTAAACCACTTCGAGAATCATTAAAGAAGAACATAGAGCGATAACCACCAGCAACTGGTACATTTTCCGTAGTCATCAACATACGGGTTGGCTCAGTGAAGTGGTCTACGCCATAGCCACTCATAGATGAATACATTCCTGGAAAGAATGTATTAAAAACTGGTGGAGTGCTAAAGTGATTCTTCGGCTTAAAAATAGATAATGTAGGTATTCCACCGTAATTCGTAGGTCCAACGACTGGCACACGAATATAGGCAGCAATATCCATAAAATAAGCAAGAACAGCCTCTAGTGAGGTATTACCAGTAAACTTATTCGCAATGACATTCCGAATGAAATCATTAGCAATATTATTCGTCAGAATAGCTTTGAGATTGTTATCAGGCAGAGATATAAAGCGAGGTACTACCTTGTTTCTCGTATTAGCATCCTGGAAATAAGGAACGTTGTTCCAACAGGTCTGGATCAGTTGCGTTAAGATAGACCCGAAATCAGCTGGGCTCGCCTTTGATACTATGGCAGTGATCAGGTTCGCAAAAGTACCACTTCCCAGTGGCTGGAGATTAATCTCTTGTCCAGTATGGAATATAGCTTTTACAGGAGCACTCAGCGCATCACCAAAATTCTCAAATATAGCGCGAGTCATATAGGACAGCGCGTTGGAGTGATCAGCTCCTAAAATCTGCATCTGTAACGATCCAGATGACTTCGACATACCCCATCCACGGAACTCACCATCCCAAAGTACTTTCCAAACCCGACCTTCTTGGAAGAGTACGAGCATATTGCTACGTGCTACAATATTCTTCACGTATTCAGATGGGATTACATCAATGACGCAAGTAGATGCTTGGTTTACTGCACTCGTAATCGATACCGTAGTGAATGGAATCTCACAGCCCTCGATATAGAGCTTTGCATTAATACGTTGGGCCATTAGATGGTTTCCGTTACACTCGTGCCTTGGGTCGTGCCCACGATAGCAAAGTTATAGACGAATGTCAAACCACTAAATGTCTGATCAGTTAATGATATTTTATTGAGATTATTAGATGGACTACCAGTAATATTTGATAAACTAATCACTAATGCTGCTAATTGAGCAGTATATTGCATGGGCGGAACGACAGTATTATTCATGAGAATTACTACTGAATTAGCTGCTACTTCAGACCCTGTCACATCGCCAGCCTGAGCGAGAGTGATCCCACCAATGGTAAATTGTATTTTACAAGTTTGCGGTGTCTGCGTACCATTTTTGGTTACTTGGATATTTGCTAGTGCATTCAGTACTGACTCAGCAATAGTCGAACCAGATGGAGGCGCATACATCACTGGAGCAGATGTTGTGCCAGCAGTAATCGTCACACTTAAATTAGCCGCTAAGAAATTAACATCAGGTGGCGAAGAAAACTGCAATAAACATCGTCTAATAAGCAATGCTCCTGGAGCACCAGTAGTACTGATAAACGATCCTGTATAGAATGATGGATCCAGTCCGGTCATATCACGAGCTGATATCAGAGTGCTCGTCCCAGCAGATTTTGGTGGTATGACCGTAATATTAAAATCAATCAGATTTCCAGCAAAGGAATATCCAACTAATTTATAAATCATTGGATTACCAACGACTAATGGTATATTCCCATTATAGTTAATAACGCAATTAAGTGTAAATACAGCGATAGTCGGATCGCTGCCAGCGGAAGGTTGGATAGTAAGTACACAATTAGCGATATCCTGGGAAGGCTGCGTACTGTTCGTAGCAGTAATATTATTTTGGTTAAACTGAATAGAGTTAACAAAAACGTCAGATGAAAATGGTATATTCGTGTTGGTACTACCATTTTGTTGAGTTACTTGAGCCGTTGCAGTAAAGGTACGAGAATTTAAGCTCGTAGTAGTAGCAGTGGCTGAGGTCAGATCCATAGTAGCGTTAAACAGATAATCACTACTCGATACCAGTGATGGGCTTTGTATACCGCCAGTCAATCCTTCTGGAGAGCCTTCAGGATTCAGCGTAACCGTTATCCCAGATAGAATCACCATGCCATTGAGCTGAAGATTATTCTTCGCTGTAGCTCCAACTCCACTAAAAGACATCTGAACCCTAAGCGTCGCTGATCCCAACTGAGACATGAGCGTCGTGATAGAGCTAGGAATGAGTGCTGGTTGTAAGATGAGCGCATACTGCTGACCAGCTGCACCGCCAGTAGAATAGGTAGTACCTGCTGCATTTTGCTGAGCCACGCCAGTGCTCGATGTGGTCGCCAAGGATAACGCCTGAGATAAATCACCAAACAGTACTTGATCATTAGGGTTATCTGTACTTGATATGGTATATTTAACCTGAAATTCAGTGATACCATTACTTGATTGTGCTTGAGGATCAGTAGTTGGTAATGGAGTCAGCGTATCCTTCTGAAAGAATACTGGTTTAATAGTAAAAGCGTCTGACTGCAATATTGGATTAGACCCACCACTCGTTATAGTTTTAGTGAGATTCGATGTTCCTACTGATAAGTTATTTGATGAACCTGTTAATATTGCCAAGCCTATGTCAGTGTCATCAAGATTAGCTTTTACAGCAGATGCCTGTGCAGTGGTCAGTTCATCCGACTCCAATAGGAGTTCAGTAGCTACTGCAGTAATATCAGGATCATTCTGCTGAGTTTCATTTTCAACGAACATCGATATGGACACTGTAGCCATATTATCATTGTCAGATGATTCATTAAACTGCGCAGCTAACACATAACCACGACGTGTGTTATTTTCGAAAGTAATAACAACTTTCGTGTTATTTACTACGCATGCAGTGCCACGTAATAAAAGATCATAAGCATATTTGAAACGATCTTTCCACGGATTATTTCTTGTATTCTCTAAAACAAAGCTGTAGTTATAGACTCGTGCTCTACGATTAAAGAAATAAATCATAGGGCTTGAGAAGGTCTCAATGATCTGATACTTTTCAGTATCGGCTTCAGAAATACTTTGGAGCCAGAAGGTCTCTAAGGTAAATATATTATAATCGCTAATATCAGTACTATTAGGGCTCTCAGAATAAATAGCGAGTGTCGCTTTTTTATTGAGTTTACTTAAAAATGGCTTTCTGAATGCGAAAACATCATTCACATCCTGATTTGTATCTGGAAAAATAATATTTGTAACAGGTATAGTACTTATTTCAAATGCAACAGATGCTGCTTCAGGCGCTGTGCTTGCAGCTGAGCTATCACGAGATATAAGTGCTGCGCGGCGAGTAGCAGTAGAAAGAGTATAGTCACTGAGATCTCCAACGGCGTTTTTTACCGTAGCGGCAGCAGCAATATACGCCACGGCTGCTGGTCCACTCAAGCCTTCAGCCGCTGCGCTTGCAGCTACTGCGTTATAATTTTGCTGTTGATTAGACTGTTGATCCAAGACAGATTGTGCTGTAATACCAGCTGCTGCTGTGACTTGGCTTGTGAGATAGGCTGCACTCGCAGCAGTAATATCAGCTAAGATATCGCTGGCGAAATAAGCTACCTGATTAATGATAAGTGGTACCAACAATGTCTGAGCAGCCGTTAACTGTGATGCTGTCTTACCAGTCGAGGTTACCACGATTGACGAGGTATTACCGTAGATATCAGATACAGCTAATTGTGAATTAATCGTAGGAAAATCAGAAATAAAGAATGTGGGTCCAGACACTGTTCCTAATGCCTGAAAGCTCATAGCTGCAGTAAAATACGTATTAATATCTAAAACTGTGGCTGTAGCTGTCTGTAAATCTGCAGTAGGATCCTGTACGAGCTGCACCTGGGGTGCGGTATATCCAGCGCTCTGACCAGTCGATGTGGCTGGAATCACTGTTACTGGAGGTACAGTTGTCTGAGACTCCATCGCTGAAGCGGCATAAGTCGATACGGGAGGTGACATAGTTACGTCTTCTGTAAGCAGGCTGCCTGCAATGGAGTCATGTTATTCTGAGTATTGGATGGAGTGCTGAGGGTTGGATCTATCATACCAGCTACAGGGGTATCGCCAGTTTCATCAATACCAGCTCGCAGTAACCACGCCTGTGCGGATGCGGCAGCTGAAGATGGAGTAAGTTCTTGGACAAACTGTCCTTGGGTGAGAGCATTGGGCAACGGTTGTGAAAAGCTAGCAATAAATGTGTTGGTACTTTTTGGACCATAGAGTACCCCGAATTGAGCATTATACAGATTCGTAAGGTCGGCACCTGGATTAGTGGCTGAACGTACCGCAGCATTCTGTGGGCTATTAATAGCATTTTGAATATAAGCGCCAGACGGATCATAGAAGTTCTGTAACTTCGCCTGCATATAACGAGACATTTTCTCAACGCAGTAGTACAGTCCTGAATAGACTTTCTTCTGTAAAGTGGTCGGTGTAATGACTGGTTGAGGTGCATTGGCCTGCAACTCAGCTGGAGATCCAGACAGTGTACTCTGAACGATCAGGCCAGTAAGAATATTCGTTCCTGATGGACGGACATTCTTAGCCTCACTCTGAGCCTGTAACTGAGCAGGAGTCGCTATTTGAGTAGCGTTCTTGCCAGATGGAGGAGCGAAGAAGTTATTAATCGTTCCTGAATTAATCTGCTGTGTATTAAGATCGGTCATTTTTGTTTCAACTTCTTAATGATACGGGCTAATTCTAGGAGTTGCTTAGCAAACTCAGCTAATTGTTGCGGATTAGGCTTCATTTGTTCTTCATTTCTTTAACGACATTAGCTAACTCAACAGCACTGTGTCCAAAATCCGCCAGAGATTTCGCCTCTGAAGCGCCAGCAGGACCAGCGTGTGCTCCACCAATTTCATTAGCAATAAGATCTTTCTTGAGCGCATCAGCACCTTCAGTGGTGAAAGTTTTCTTTAACGCCTGTAGCTGACTATCATCTACATTCACCCCAAATTTATCACCAAAAGCCTTCGTGCTAGAGAAATCAGCGTTTGAGATATTAGACTCAAAGGTACTCACTACTCTCTTCAATGTTGGGTCAGCACGTACTGCATCTCGGAAGGATTGCTCTTTGAGATCTCCCATCAGCATACCGATCTTGCCATTAAAGCTTCCGCCATCTGATCCCAGAGCATATAATTTCTTATACGTAGAAGAATCTCCACGGTAGTCTTCGGCCATACCAGAGAACTTTTCAGCAAGATCCTGATTAAATTTCTTACCGGTACTAGATTGACGTAAATGATCTACGGCTGCTTTCAGACCACCGATATTACCACTTGGCAATTTACCAGTCTTACCGAAATCCTTAATAGCATCAGTAATCTCACTATCTAATCCCATACCCTTGGTGAGTTCCAAGAAATTACCAACTGAAGTCTGACGTGCACCAGCGTCACCACTGGATCCAGCATCTAAGACATCTGAAAGCGCTGATAAAGCATCTGTATTATCAGTCAGTTGATCAAGCCCTTTATCTACAGAACGATGGAATGGATTCCAGCTTCCCTGATCGAAGAAGCTCGTCAATTGTTTAGCAACTGCCGTACCCTCATCTGGATTACCTTTAACATAAGTATTATAGACAGCGAGATCAGCGCCCTCTAAGAGATTGCCCTTCATCATACCTTCATTTTGCATGAAGTTTGATACCATGTCAGTACTATAGCCTGTATTCTGAGAGATCTGTTTCACTGCTGCTGCAATTTTAATCGTATTATCAGCAGTTACACTGTACTGTCCTAACACACCAGCACTTGACATGGCAGAGAACATTTTCTTTTTAAAGGCAGGATCCTGCATTGTTGCGGACTCAGCCTTCGAAAAATTCTTTCCGATGTTCCATGAGGTTACAGCATTATCGTAGGCTTGGCCCATATTCTTGCCAAGAATTGATTGCTCATTATTAGTAGATAAAGATTTAATTAATCCATATGATCCACCAATAGCTGCACCTGTTCCTACGGCTGCTAATCCTCCACTAATACTGCCAGCCCAAAATCCACGAAGAGCGCCCCAACCAGCGCCAGCTAAAGCACCAACAGCCATTCCTACTGGTCCTCCTTCAATGCCCTCTATAGCACCAGTAAGAGCTCCTGATCCAATACTAGCTAACATGACACCACTGGTGTATCCACTAAAACCAGCACCAGCACCAACCCATGTTCCCGCTGCTGTCATAGCTCCAGTATGATTTGGAGTGCTGAGCTGAAGTGCTGGATCTGAGTTAAATGAGTTCTTATAATCACCATTTAATAAGAAACGCTGTTCGTCTCCAGAACTAATTGAACCATATCCACCTTGTCCTAAGGCACGTTCTTTAGCACGGTTCGCTATAATATCCTCGGGACTAGAGCCATATGCCCAATCTGAAATTCTTTCCTGAATAGCGGCTCTTGGATTATTATAAAGAGTATTCTCCATACGGGTTACAAAACCGCCAAAGCTATTCTCTTGATAATCCAAATCTAATGCTCGTTTACGTTGAGACATCTTCATTGCGCCTGCTGCAGCTCGACGAGTATTAGCCATGGATCTCTGGCCATCTTCAGTGAAGTTACTCTGAACGAAAGCATTAGCAGTATTAGAATCTCCACCGAACATAGTCTCAGAAGCCAACATCTTCATCATGTTGACGTCTTCTTGGCTGCCCTGATTAAAATCACGGCTATTCACTGACTTAAAGACTTGTTCTAATGATGCACGTTGCATGGCTAGGGTATTTGTCGTTCCAGCTTGAGCGAGGATATCCTGTTTATTAGCCTGAAAATTAGCATAGCTTTGTATCGAATTAATATTCGATGAGGCCATCATACCCACATTACCGAATCCACCCTGCAGCGCTTGATTGAACTTACCCTGATTAAACTGTCCACCCTGCATACCAGCCATCAAGTACATCTGGCCTTGATTTGTAGCATAATTAATAGTACTAGCAGTTAATCCTGCAGCTAAGTTCTCAACACCGCCAGCTTGCTGAATGATATTCTCGTTCAGAATACCGCTAGTATATAGGTTATTTGTAGAAGCTAAGTTATTACGTCCCAGGATACCACCCATAGCGACGTTATAGCCAGTGCCACGAGCCAAGTTAGATCCGATAAGAGCCCCGCCAAGAAGTTCAGTTGTATTCAGTCCACTTGCTAATCCAAGAGCCGCTGTGCTTTGGAGGAACTGACTCTGAGCACCGATACTAGTAACGCCCATCGACTGACGTAACTGCCCCATAGTCTGAGCAGCTTCCTGAATGGTCATTCCAGTAGCCTTAGCTACGTTCTGAGTCTCTCTGAGTATATCGGCAACTCTACTCAGCATTTCTGCAGAATTATTTGATCCAATGAACTGACCAGTCTCAGCAGCAATACCAGTCACAGCACGGGCTTGTTCATAGTTAATGCCGAGATCATTAAGGGCCAGATTATAAATACCATGAGCAGCGCTCATGGATTCCTGACGGCTTAAACCAGAGCCAGCGATAGCACTCGAAGCGCCAAACTTAATAAATCTACGTGAATATGATTCAATATCTGAAGCCATGGCTTCATCACGAGCCACATCAATTCCAGCTAGATTTAATGGAGATAATCCACTTCCTAAAACACGTGCTCGTAAATTATTACTAGCCTCAGCCTGGAAATCACTCTGGTACATATTCTGTGGAGCACGTGTCAGCCCTACAGATGCACCAATATCCTTCATGAAGGTAGAGCGGTAGCTCGTCTCGTACATGGGATCAACGCCCCAGAACGATTGTGCGCGTTGCTGGAATGGACGATTTAACTCAGAGATGAATGGCTGTGACATAGCATAGCTGGTTGCTCCTCCAGCAGTGTCCACTACTGGTGCCCCAACGCGTTGTGCAATGCTATTGACAGATTGTGTCAGTTTGGTGATATCTGACTCAAAACGAGAATAACCTAAAGCGCTCACTTGCTGTACAGAAGGTAAGTTTCCTACAGTAGAAGCTACTGCATTACCCTGAAAGAACTGATTGGTGCTGAGGTTCGTAGCCTGGACTGACTCCAGAGATACGAGCTTCTGCATCGATTCATTAATGCTCTGAAGCTGGTCTAATTGCCCAGCTTCATTTGCTTTTGAGTTAAAGTCATCAATTTCAGGCATTACCAGGCACTCGCTTAATACGTATGATACCGTCTTTGTACTCAGCAGTGAAGGTAGTATCTTTCTCCTTGGCCATGGATGCTTGTTTTTTCAAGATATCTTCGTAAACAGCCTCTGGATCCTTCGGTAAGACAAGATCTTCCAGCATTTTCAGAGATTTTGTTATATCTTTACCTGGACTACACGATGCATGTGCTAAAATCTGCATCTGCATGAACTCATGCTGTTTACGTTGAATATAACAAAGATAGGTAGCTCTACCATGAGGGCTATTATCAAGGGGATCGACCCCATCAATCTGGGCGTTCAGGGCAAACCAGACTGAAGGAGTCCTTAAGAGTTTTTTAGTGAAAATCTCAATCCACAGTTAATCCAGCGAGTGAACTGTGTATATTCTTTCCATAATTCAGCGAAAATAACTTCATTAATCTGCTGCACAGCGGCAACAGCCTGTACAAAGTCCTTTGGCACTGGAACGGTCTTGTCAGGGACTCCAAATCGACGGATAGCCTTAGCTAAGATCAATACCAGTGAGATATTCTGGATATACATCCCAGTCTCATCACGATAATTCTTAAGAGCCTTATCTACCTCTAATGAGTCACCTTTGCTTAAATTAGCGATCTCTACTTCAAAAAGCTTGGTCTTCACACGAACAGATACGTTGCCAACCACAACTAGATCAGCTAAATCAACATCTTTGTACTTCTCACGATTATTCTCAAAGAATGTTCTATCAACCTCTTCTCCTGCCAACTGGACTTTACCATTTAAGGTTTCTACTTCATTTTGAAGGATTTCCAGCTGCTTCTCTAGCGCTGTACGCTTGTCTTCGAGTTCAACTTGTTTAGCGGGCTTTGTCATTGTAATCCTTTTTGGTATGCTTAGAGTACCGAGTAATATCCAATGTCAAACCCTTTCGCATTGAATCCCTTTCATAAAGGGAAGTCCTACATACCTCTCAAGTTGAGCCCAGCTCCTCAAGAGATAGAGAAAAAGAAATACTATGAAGAATGCACCGCCTGTGGCTCCGATGTCTCCCGTGGAACCAGAATCGTCTGCACTGAGTGTGGAAAGCCCTACTGTGGCGATCACGCCGACATCGAATCCGGTATCTGCAATCGATGCGCTAAAGACGCAGCTGGAAGGGCTCAGCGCAAGATACGATCAACTGAAAGACGTCTCCGAGAAGGAGAAAGACTCGACCTTGAAAGCATTGCTCGGGATGAGCCTGGCCTACGCAGACCAGCAGATCAATTCGACGGTAGCCTTAATGGTGGATCAGTATCTCCAAAGCCAAAATTTCGTACCATCGAAGACTATCGAGCCGAGCAAGCCGATAAAGCGGCAAAGAGGAAGCGTTAACGGGACTCCCTTGACACCATAAAGTGCCGCGCTATCTTATTCCCAGCACCAAGTCTGACATGCGAGTCAGCTTGATGTGGCCGTCCCACCAGAGGCCACTGTCCTAGCAAACCTGGTTCAATCTATAGGGTTTAATACCTATGATGGACTATTGTCGATATCTAAGAAGCCACGGTTTTGTGGTAACATATTCTTACGGTATTTGATTATTTATTGTCCATTTCTATTTTAGGACACGACTATGAAGCGAATGTTTACAAGTGATTCTGAATCAGATCATATTAATGCTCTGATCTACGGAGAGGCCGGAACAGGCAAAACCCGTAGCGCTATTACTCTGCCTGGTAAGACCGTTATTATATCTGCCGAATCTGGATTGAAGACCTTACGTGGTTATGAAATCGAAGTTTGGAAGGTAGAGTCTTGGGTCGATTTTGATACTGCTATCAACACTCTCATTGAAGGCAAAGGGACCGAGGAATATGCTTACGACAATGTCTTTGTCGATTCACTGACTGAAGTGACGAAGATATGTGGTGATTATATTCTGAATGAGCGTAAAGATATTTACGCTGCTCGTAAGACGAATACTAAGACCATGTTTCACGATCAGCGCTCAATCGAAGATTGGGGTGTGATCAAGGGACGCATGGATCGTATGTGTCGTGCATTCCGAGATCTTCCTTATAATGTGTTCTTCACTGCGTTAAAGCATGATATCAAAGATGAAAAGACTGGTATAACCAAATCAGTTCCTCTCGTATCACCTGGTTCTCTTGCTGAAGACCTTCCTGGTATTTTTGATCATGTCATCTTGGCAAAAGCTGATATGGATCCATCAACCAAGAAACCAGTCTTCTGGTGGGAACATGCTCAGACTGAAAAACAGATGGGCAAAGATCGCTCTAATAACTTAGAGTGGAAGACTGAGCCAAACTGGCAATTAATATTTGATGCGTATAAATTAAAAGTAACTCCTAAGGAGAAAAAATAATGCCTCTTAATCTCGAAGGCGTGGAACCTATCGCTAATGAAGGTTTCCAGCCGATCCCTGATGGTGTGTATGCATTTCGTATCACTAAGGCATCTGAACAAGATGCCGTTGGTGAGAAGAATGGCCAACACAAATTCCAGCTGACTGTTCAGCATGGACCTTATGAGCGTAGAATCGTATTCTGCGATTTTGCTCTCACTGAGAAGATGGCTGGATATATCCGCCATTTCTATAATATCATTGGAGCAACTAGCTTCAAAGAACTTAATCCATTGGATTATATCGGCAAGCCTCTTCGTGCAGAGGTCCATACCGATGAGTACAATGGTAAGAAGAACAACAAGGTTCGCCTTGGATGTTACTACCCATGGGATGGTAAGGAAGAGACAGCCGAAGGCGGATCTTCTGTAGCCTCCAAGACATCAGCAGCAAAAACTGAAGTGAAGGCAACGAAGTCTTCTCCTTTCAGTAATGCGGCGCCCAAGGCAGCAGCTGCCAAGAGTGCGGGGAAGCAGTCAACACTGTTACCACCGGCTGATGATGGGGGAGAACCACCGTTTTAGTAGATGAACGAACTGGCACTCATACGAGTGAGTGCCAGTTTTTTAGGTAATAAAATGAAGTTAACTCAAATAGAACTGTTCGATCTCATCGAACTATGGAAGACAGGTACATGGTATGAACGCCTGGCTTACTATTTAATAAGTAAAAATAAGTTTAAATGTATTTATGACAGTGCTCCAGAAAAAAATGTGTATTTAGTGCGTATGTATATATTCGGAACTAGTAAAAGTGCGTTCTCACTCTGGCTACACTTCTTCCCTCGTGGCGATGAAGATAGAGCTTTACATTCGCATCCATTCCCATTTTTATCATATGTTGTGGCTGGTTCCTACATAGAAGAACTCTTACGCGGATGGAAGATACGTAAAAAACATTCTGTGGTATTTAGATCAACTGATCATCTTCATCGTGTACATACCAACTATGCATGGACACTCATTTTACGTGGGCCTAAAGTCAAAGACTGGGGATTCCTCGTTTGTGGTAAAATGATTCCATGGAGGAAGTTCTTAGGACTTCCAGAGACCGTAGAGGATATCTAATGCCTATCGATTTGTCATATCTCGATGCAAAACCGCCAGTTGAAGTCGTTACCGAAGGTAATCTCACCAAGATACTCTTAACGAATTCAAACATGTCGATGTTCCAGGAGTGCCATTGGAAGTATTGGGTCAGACAGCTGAAATACTTAGTGCCTCTTAAGAAGGGTGCTGCGCTCAATTTTGGATCTGCCTACCATGATGGCATTGAACATTATTATAAAGGTCTACAGGCAAAAGCATTGCCGATGAACGTCTTAGATGACGATGTATTAGCCGATACTCAGCAATTTATTGATCTTGGGCTCGCTACTGGCAAGTTTGAGGAAGATGATGCTATCCCCACCAAAGTGAAAGCAATGGTAAAGGGGTTCATTCGTTACTTCAGAGGGTCAGTGTATCGTATCGATGAGTTAGAGACTCCTTTTCTCGTAAAGATGGATGAAGCTCCTGACTTTGAGATTGATGGTCATCGGTATGAGTTTTGGCTCTCAGGCCAGATGGATGCACTCATGCATCATACTGGTACGAATTTACCATATATTGGTGAATGGAAGACCTGCACTCAATTCGCTGACTTTATTTCAAAGGCGAAGGTCGATAATCAGCCGTGGCATTATATGCTATGTCGTTATCTGGTGACTGGTAAAAATCCTAATGGAGTAATATATCGCATTGCCCGTAAGACATTGATTCGTCAGAAGAAAGATGAAACTGCTGGTGATTATTATTCTCGTATTGTGGAACAGTACAGCACTTTAGAGAAAGACCATTACCATGAAGAGATTATTTATTGGGAACCTCGTCGTATAGATCGTCATATTGAGTATCTCAATATGATGGCACTTGAGATTAGGAATGCATTCGTTCAGGAATTATGGCATAGGAATAAAGGATCATGCTTTAAATACAATAATGCATGTTCCTATATGTCTCTCTGTAATACCTATAGCGCTGGAGACTTCCAGGCACTTGCTGATATTAATTTCGCTGTTGAGAAACCAAACAGTGAGATTGTGGAACCAGTAGATGAATGATCTCCGTAAACTCCCACAGGCTTCAGATTTGAAACATCAGATTCACTATATCTACGATATGCATAAATTAAATCGGTGGGAGTGGGGAGAAACTATGATGGGCCATTCATCAAGTGTTGTGACATTAAGAAATAAGTATATTTATATCACGCTAGACGGCGTAAAAGCTGCTCTATACATGCCATTCTGGCACGCTTATTTACTATTTGTAAAGAATAAACTAAGAATACCATTGGAGTAATTATGGACTTTCAAGAGCTATTTCGTCAGATTCCTGATACATCTCGTTTTATCGAACAATTGTTAGGTGAAGCAGGATGTGGTCAGATCAAGCATAAGGGCGATGAAATATCTGCGACGTGTCCCAGTGGTACGCATGCAGATCAGCACCCAAGCTTTAGTGTGAATGTACGAGAACCAAACTCGTTATTTAATTGCTTTGCATGCGATTTTACCGGTAATCTTATTACTCTGGTGCAGCATATTCGTCATTGTGATGGTAAGACAGCCGTATCGCTTATCTGTAAAGAGTTCGATATCGTTGATGATACCAACCGTCATGGCGTCGCTAAGCCAGTCCAGACCATTCGACAAGATGAAGTCGATATGTTTTATCGTACTCTTCGTTCATCAAAGTGCGCACATATCAGAAAGCGTATTGAAGAGGAATGGGGTATCGAAGACCAGAATGTTCTTGATGATCTTGAGATCGGCTACAGTGATAAGAGAGAACGTCTCTCTATTCCTGTACGCGATGCTGATAGCGCAATCAAGAACATCCGATTCTATAGTTTCGATAACAAAGACGCTAAGATGATTAGCTATTTCACTGGCAGTGGTGAGAATAGATTATTTCCTTACAAGAATCTGACGCATGAGGAAATCTGGCTCTGCGAAGGTGAGAAAGACGCTATTGTAGGTATCTCTCATGGCCTGAACTGTGTGACTATGACCGCTGGGGCCATGTCATGGAATCCAAGCTTTAACGAGTTATTTACTAAGAAAATAGTCAATATTGTATTCGATGTAGACCGTGCTGGCCAAGAAGGTGCTACGATTATTCTCAACGAACTGAAAGAGTTCGCTGCTGAAGTGCGTATTATTAGCTTGCCAGTCACTAAGCCTAAGAAGGACTTGACTGACTTCTTTGTGTATTCTGGTGGTTCTTCGGAACAGCTGAAGAAGCTCCGAGACACCACCCCTATTCATACGACAGAAACTCAAGAGACACCTGTTGAGATTGATTCATCGAAGATCACGAAGGTGAGCTTAGCGGCATCATCAAATGCTGAGTATTTCCATCAAATGCTTGAAACCAAAGCAGTAGTTATTGGTAAGTTAGAGTCACCATATCAAGCCTCTAAGGAAGTCAGTTGTAAATGCCAGATGACTACGGCCATTCCAGCATGTAAAAACTGTCCACTCAAGAGTCCTGGTGGATCATACCAATATACCTTTGATACTAAGCATCCAGACATGCTGAACTTTGTAGACTCGAATGAGGTATCGAGACATCGATTTATTCGAAATAAGATTAAATATCCAGAGAAGTGTCGTGTCGATATCGAGGATGTCTCAATCCAGAACATCGTTGAACTGTTTCTTGCCCCAGATATCGATACAATGACCGCATCTGCAGATAATCAGAAGTTTTCGAATGCTAAGCGTACTGGATATCTCATTGGTGATGATATTGAAGCGAATCAGTCCTATGTGATTCGTGGATATGCAACACCTATGCCGAGCAATGGTTCATCAGTATTCGTCATCTTGGAGCATGAACCTATCCAAGATGATATTAATGCATTCCGTATGTCATCCACCATCATGAAAGATTTATCGATCTTTCAGGCTGATGGCGATGAGAATAATCTTCAGGCTATCTCAAATAAGCTCAATGATATCTACGCAGACTTTTCTGACAATGTCACTCATATGATTGGCAGACAAGAAATGCATTTCGCGGCTGATCTCTGCTACCATAGTGCGATTAACTTCTCGCTCAGTGGTATATCTCTGAAAAAGGGATGGGTAGAGATTATGATGCTTGGCGATACCCGCACCGGTAAAAATGATGTAGTAGAGGGATTAAGAAATCACTACCGTGCTGGTGAGATGGTCAACGCTGAGAACTGCTCACAAGCTGGTCTTATCGGTGGTCTGGCAACCGCTGGTAATGGTCGTCAGTTCGTGAACTGGGGACGACTTCCTGTGAATGATCGACGCTTATTAGTGCTTGATGAAGCTTCAGGTATGAGTGTCGATGTGATTTCAAAGTTGTCTCGTGTTCGTTCTGCTGGTATTGCTGAAGTGACCAAGATCAATGGTAATCAGTCTGCTATGGCACGCACACGCATGATCTGGATGGCTAATCCCAAAGATGGGAGAGTTCTGAAGGATCGTGAGTTCCCAGTAGAAGCGATTATGGGTATCATGGGTGCGACTGAAGACGTAGCTCGATTTGAGTTCGTCTGCTTTATCTCTCAAGATGATATCCCTAAGAATATCAATGTACTCTCCAAGAGACAGCGTGTACCACATAAGTATGTGAGCGAAAAATGCTCAAAACTTGTGTATTGGGCATGGTCACGTCAGCCAGAGCAGATTGAGTTTACTGATGCTGCTGAAAAGATGATTTATAAGGTAGCTGCTGATCTGACCAATCGATACGTAGAAGACGTACCGCTCATTCAGAAAGCAAACTTCCGTATTAAGTTAGCGCGTATGTCAGTAGCATTAGCTGCTCGTCTATTTAGCACTGATGCCAGCGGTGAAAAGCTCATTGTGCAAGCTCGTCATGTAGCCTACGTTGCAGACTTTATTAATATCCATTATTCCAGTGAGGCATGTCAGTATGGTGCCTTCTCGAAACAGAAACGTGATGAGAGACAGATTAATAATGAGCAGGAGTTAAAGGATTTCTTCAATAAGCTTGAAGAGTTTGGACTACTAGAACGTTTCTGTGCTCAAATGCAGAATAGTAATGCGACAGCTTTTACTGCTGAACAGATTGGCGGTTTAACTGGAGCTGCTGATGGTAAATTTAATAAGACTGATAAACAGATTGTAGCATTCTTAGTCAGCTGTAATGCTTTAGAATCCTACTATGGTAAATATAAGAAAACGAATGTATTTGTGTCATGGGTCAAGAAGAATGGTCCAAAGAAAGTTGGATTCAGTGCTTCAAGCCTCATGGCGAACTTAACAGAAGCAGAGCCTCTTACTGATGAAGAAATCAGAGCAGCAGAAGGAAAAGATGAAGATCTACGAAATAGATAATTTCACGTTTTGTTGGTACAATGACACTAATGAACTCGTCGTTGAAGACCTCAACGACGAGGTCGAAAACTTTGGAATCATTACGGCGTTCTTCGAGGATATCGAAGAATACCGTAGCTCTTCTGAAGAACGTGATGGATATGTGTTCCACTTTACTCAACCCATTGATGTAGATGTCTATATTCACCAATTGAGTAATGTTCTCGATTTTATATGTGATATTCCTGATCTACCATTTATTACTCGTCTTCTCTTTCGATCTCTCAATCCAGAACAACAGAAGGAACTTATCGATGCTTCAAAGAGGCCGTCTAGCCCACATGTACCATCTGCAGGCGCAGCTGAACAATCTGACATTCGAGAAGAACAGCATATCAGACGTGAACCTGCGAAACGGAAGAGCACAGACTCTCACGACTCAGTTATTTAGAGATAATCTCATTACTGGATCATACTCCAATGATCTGGTATCAAACCATGTTATTAACTTTAATGACAAAAATTCTGCCATGCACTGGTGGGGTCAGCAATATACATTGTGCGCCTTGGTTGAATTACAAGAGCTAGATGACTCTGATAGCGAGCAGAATGACATTATCGAGATTATCGATGTATGGCACTTCTTGCTCTCTATGTTCCAGGTCATGGGTATTCAGTATGAAGATTTGATTCGTATGCTTCCTGGAGATGGAGAGGATCTTGAGGAATTGTTCTATTGGAATGAGCCTCAAATTGCTCCGGGTAATGATGAGTATCAGCAAGAAGTCATTCAACATCTACGCACTGATCTCTTTAAGGTACTGACCTTATTCCCATGGAAACATTGGAGTAAAAAATCAGATTTTAATCATGCTGAAATCATTGATGCTATGTATGCAGTTCTTGGAAGTTGGGTTGATGTAGCGACATGTTGGGAGATCACTCCTGCTCGTCTCTATGAGATCTACCTCAAGAAAAACGCAGTAAATATCGATAGACAAAATTCTGGAACCTATTCCGAAGCGACAAAAGATGAATCCGATAATCAATCCATTGATATCGGAGTTGCAGGATAAAGAAATAACCGAGGCTCTGCTTGGAACAAACCCTTTCGATACGAAAGTGTTTGTTCCAAGCTTAGTCAAGGTCATTGATTTACATCCTAGTACTCCGAATAAAGACTATACCAGCAGAATACGTTTTCAGGTTGCTATGATGACACATCCATCTATCATCACAGCGGTATCACCGTACCATGCTGATTTATTAGATATAACGGTACAGACGTTACATACTTTGGTAGCGAAATGCTATTATATGACATGGCCAGACATCGATGCGTCTGTCTATTTTATGCCAGTCGATAATTATGGTACAAAATGCATAGAGATGATAGCTGTGCTGCCTGGCCTACTGAGATACCAGTATATGACACTAAAGCTATCACATGGCCGTCTCATTGACGCGATCTTTAGTATGCTCGGAACTATTATTAAACGCAATGAACTGACATTGAATCATGAAGAGCAATCACTCGCATTTTATCTGATTACCCAACATCATGATGATCTAAAGACCGTCTATAAAAATCATACGCTTCATATTATTCAATATATAGCTGAAATATCAAGAAGAACACTATGCCAAATGCTGCAACTGACGCAAACCCAAGCGGACTCCTCCCAGAGCGCACTGCTCAAAGGAGTACAAGCAAAGATGTAATGGATTTCTTTCCTTATAAAGGTGTAAGACCTCAACAAGAGAAAGCTATTCGTGAAGCACTCGCCGCCTATGAAGCCGGTAAGCGCTTTGTTGTCCTCGAAGGTCCATGTGGTTCCGGTAAATCAGCTATTATTAAAACATTAGCTGATTACTATGGAACTGCACATATTATTACTCCATTAAAAGTACTTCAGACACAATATATCACCGATTTTCCTGGTGAGATTGTTGATGTTCGTGGTAAGTCTAACTATGTTTGTGCATATGACGCAGCTCAGAAAGCGAATCAAACCACCATTGATGGGAAACCACATAAAGCCAGATCCTGTAACCGTGGACCCTGTACCATTAAGGGATTCACAAAAGACAAAAAACTGTGCGAAGTTGAAGAAACTATCATCAATAATGAAGTTATTTCATTTGATGACAATACTACCGTGTTACCTGATGGTCGGATTGTGCGATATTCTGGTTGCCCATATCAGGTGGCGAAAGCGATAGCGAAGCAAGCTCCCTTCATCTGTCATAACTTTGAGAGTTTTCTCTATCAGAATATGAATCCTAATGGTGGATGGCAGACTCGGCCATTTATGGCTATTGATGAGTGCCATAATATAGAAGGTAAAATGCTGGCATTCATGGGGGTTAATATCCCACAGAATGCACTGATGGATGGTGATTCACTGCAAGAATGTCATTCTTTAAGTGAATTTTATGACTTCTTCTGTATCGATAAGCCATATACCTTTGATCAGATGATGGATTACTTCGGATATGAGCAGCGCTACTTCACTAAAAAAGGAGAGCCTCTCACTCCGTATTCTATGTTTACACGTGCACGGTATCTCATGGCACGATTCCAATTCTGGAACGATCAAGATGATGGACGCCTAGCTCATGAAGCGAATGAAATAGCTGAACGTGTGTTACGTTTAGCGAATAACTACGAATATGCCCGAGATAAAGGACGACAGTGTGAATATGTCTTTGAGCTTCGTGAAGGACGTGATTACCCCACTCTCAGTGGCCAGCCACTGTATGCTGGTCTATTTTCAAGTCACTTATTTGGACATGGAGAGAGGATTATGTTGGCGTCGGCGACGATCCTTAATCCTGAGATCTTCTGTAGAGCGATTGGCGTCTCAATGGACGAAACCGAGTTCGTGTCCCTCGCATCTGATTTCCCAGCTGAAACTCGTCCTATCAAAAAAGTATATGCTGGAAGAATGAGCTACGCTCATAAAGAAGCAACGATGCCGAAGTTAATAGACGGTATAGATAAGATTTTATCAGTGCATAGCACTGATAAAGGCTTGATACACACTCATACCTTCGATATCACAAAAAAGATCATCACAGTATTACAGGCCAAGTATCCTGATCGTCTCTTAACTACTGAGTTATTTAAAGATGAACATGGTAACAGAGCTAAGGATGCCATGTTAGATTTCCATGAGAAATCTCACATACCAACAGTAATACTCGATCCAGCCTGTGATCAAGGCGTTGATCTTCCAGATGATCTCTGTCGATTCCAGATATTAGCGAAGGTTCCATATCCAAATATGAATAAATGGATGAAGGCAAAGATGGCATTACCTGGTGGTCAGGAGTGGTATACTATGCAGGCCGCTCTGAAGTTTGTTCAGAGTTATGGACGTGGTAATCGGCATAAGGCCGATCAATGTGTACATTATTTACTCGATGCTGACTTCGATAACTTTCTCAATTCATGTCAGCGCTTCGATCTCTTGCCTCGTTGGCTCCTCGATGCGTTTGACAAACCCAAGACGGTAGTTTTAGGCAGAAAATCATGAGTTTCTTTGGCGTGACGGTAGAAACCTTAGAGTCCATTACTCCCATCACCGGTGCTGACCGCATCGTGATGGGAATGCTGAAAGGCATGGACTATCAATTTATTCTTAAGAAAGGTGGCATTGCTCCTACACATCAGTGTATATTCTTTCCTATTGATTCTATCATTCCGGTTGAGCTACTGAAGTTCGTTGGTCTTGATGGTAAATTATCAGGAGGTTCCAAGAACCGAGTTAAAACTATCAAGATGAAGGGACAGATCTCTCAGGGACTGGTACTTTCTGTACCTGAAATTGAGAAATACTTACTCTCTATCGGTAAACTGTTAGATACTTCATTAACTGATCTTACTGAGTGTCTTGGAGTGACGAAGTACGATCCTGAAATCATTGGAACCAGTCATGGTAGTAATGCTGCACGTGGTTCCATTAATCGTCCTCTGCCTGAAGATGTGCATCACTATGATATCGAAGGAACAGATCGCCATAAGGATATCATCGAAGTTCTTATGAAGACTCCGGTGTATATTACGGAGAAACTCGAAGGCATGAACTTCGCGTTAAAACGCGATCCTGAAGGTAATATCACGATCTGTAGCAGAAACCGTACCGTCTATGTTGAATCCGGTTCGATGATGAAGAGATTCTTTATGAGAATAAAGAATCTCTTCAAGAAACGTATCGTATCACAGCATGAACAGGCTATTCGTAATAGCGGACTTATAGAAGCTATTCATACATTGGCTGCGACATGTCACCCATATGATACGATTATATTCCGTGGTGAAGTCCTCGGACCACAAGTACAGAATAATATTTATCATTTAGATAAACTCCGTGGCGTCGTATTCGATATCCAAATGGGTGGAGAATACCTCTCTGTCGAGCCATTCTTACGCTATGCAGCAGAACTTGGACTCAGTACTCCTCCTATGCTCTGGTGTGATGACACGTTAGAGAAGTTTCTTGGATATAAAACCATTGCTGAAATGAGCGATGGTATATCCAAACTCTTTGAGACGAAAAGAGAGGGTATTGTCATCAAGCCCATGGTTGAAGAGACATGCAAAATTGGTCGCATGTTCCTGAAGAAAAGATCGCCAGAGTATTTAAACGAAAGCGATCTGTAACTCCTCATCGGTCTTATCCACCTATAAGGTGAGTAAGACCGATGATTTTTTTGGTATAAAACTCGTACTCAGTAGTTGTACAACTACGTATTCACTCCTAGCTAGGATGTTATGTCATCTCTCGTTATTAACGTTGGTGCTCAAGTCACTACGGCACGTGGGCAGAGTCTCACGATTACTATTGTTTCTAATGGTCGTTTTGGTGTTCGTGAAGTTGGTGGTAGAGCCCATTTCTGGAATGCATCAGGAACTGCTACTTCAGAGCGTACTTTAAACGCTTATGGCCATATCGTAGCTTCAGTTCCTGCAGCTGCCGATGAGGCAGCCACCGTAGCAGCACCTCGTCCCGCTTATCGCCAGCTCCCCGCCGTTGATATCGATGGTATCATCGGCAAGATGGCTGCCGCCTGTGCTAGCGCTAACAAGTTCAAGGCTAAGGGCTATCAGCTCGTTCACGCTCTGCTCGCAGGTCGTGAAACCGTGAATGCGTTTGATGTATGGGCGATGTCAGAACTCAGTCTCGATGAGAAGAAGTGGATTCTGCAGTCAACCCATGGCACTCGTTTCTTGCCTGAAACTTTTAGACTCACTTCATGGGACAATTTTGTACGTGATCTCGCTCTTTGGCAGGATGCTACTACCTTAGTTATAACTCAAGGTCACTATTATCGCTGTAGTGATGGCAAGATTATCTTCATGAAGACTCAGCGTTCCGCCCAAGTTCTCTTAGGCACCGATACCCTGCAGTACAATCTCTCCATTGAGCATGATGGTAGCATTGGTTCGCGCTCATTCCGCGTAACCGAGGATTTGGGTACATCGTACCGAGAGGCCAGACCGCAGAATGGTCAGATCTATAAGTATATCACCGGCGGTCATATCAGAGTGATCATGGGTGACTATCTGGTCGATCCCACCAATGGATGTCGTGATGCTTGGAATACCCATCTGATTCATTATGATTTCGTCGGTAATCTTCCATCTTTTGGCATCCTCAAGGAACAGCTCGCTAAGTAATCATGGCTAAGAAGATCATTCAAACCACTCCAGCGGAAGCTGGAGTGGTTTTACCTAAAGCAACTATTCGTAATGTTATCAACGCTCTTGAGACTGCCTGTGGTCGTGGAGATCGCTATAAAGCTGATGAGTATCATCTACTGCATATTATGTTCGGTTTAAAGACAGAACTCAATGCGTTAGAGATATTAGGCATGAATAAAGTTCCTCCCGATGATCGTACTTGGATCGTAGATACGCTTCGTGAGACTCTTATTCCTGAACAATACAGGAATAGTCTTGATAGTGAGATTTTCGAAGACTTATTCCGATGTAATAATGTCGCTTATTGCACAAAGATCTTCACTCGATTCCAAAATGGCGATAAGATCAATCTGCCTAGCCAAGGCGATATCTGGGATATGGATGGCGAAAAAGTATTGGTCATTCATGATGACATCGGTAATGATGGTGAAGATCAAGTCCTCCTCTTCGGTGATTTTATGTTATCCGATTATCGTATCGTCGATCTTGCCTTCACAGGTCATCGTATTGGTCATATTAGTGACCATTCTGTTCCAGATGGTGATATCACCGAGCAGTCTCTCGCGTCTTACTCCTTCGGTGAGCTGAAATACCATATTCGAGAAGCATGTGATCGTGGTATTCCTTATCGCAAGAATAACTACGCTTTAGTACGTCAGCTCATGAATGGTCGCAAAACCATCACAGTACTTGATGTACTCAAGCTGCGTATTCCTGTCGAAGACATGCATTGGATCATCCATCAGGTTGAGATGGCTGATATTTCAGGCTATAGTATCGACTGCAAGGCAGATCTGGTTCAAGCGGTTGAAGAATCAATCGAGAAAGATACTCCTGATGCCGCCAATGGGCAGATCTGGGAGTGGGCTGATAACATCTACTTGATGATCGATTCTGACTCTGATACTGTCATCAATCTCGAAACTGGTGAGATGGATACGTGCTTCGATATCTCTGATGCTGAATATGGCAGTACGCTGACAGCTAAACAATTGGCAGAGTGGAAAGATAGGTTCCAGGCGTAATAGATATAGGTTCCTTTCAGGAATATATGTCTATTTACACAGCTCTAACCGAGCTGTGTTTTAGGTATAAGACTAGAGACAGAGCACGAGCCCAGCCGTTCATGATGTTCATAAAACAAAGCGTCATGAATTCGTGCTCTGTCTTTTTCCACTAAAACAAGGATTTTATGTCTCAGTACCGCTGCCTACGATTACGTGATGATATTACTGCTATTATTGGAATGCTGGAAAACCATATTGAGCACAAAACTGTTTTATCTATCCATGAGCGCGTAACACTCATCTCGATGTTACAGACGTTGGATGGATCGTTTCATGAGATGATGATGATTAACGATTTAGGGCGTAATATATGTATGCAAGAAGATAATAAACAGTATAATTTTCTTGCATTGGCGCTTAAGTCCTATTACAAGAAACATAAGTTACATGAAGTATCTCCTACTGAAAAGAAAAAACGATTGTCTCCTCGTCCAGAGTGATCTGGTTGAGCGAGTCCTATTTAATGGCGATGGCGTAGCTATCTATATCAAAGGGTATAAAGAGAGTGCTTGCGTAGACTCAGCAGCTGATATTGTATCATTCGATACATTAGTAGAAGCCGTATCTGCTGCTGGTATGCAACATCAGGTGGTAAATTATCCGGCACCTTTAAAAGAAGCTGCAGAAGCAGAAAGGCTTGCTGCTGGACATGCAGCGTCCTCATTCAACCAAGGTAAACTGTCAAAAATGATGGGGCAAATGTGGAAGCCAACGCATCCTCATGCTCTACCTCCTATGCAAATACCTACACCAGCATATCCCATGCATGGTGATTTCTCCGATGGTGACATGGATGTTTATGATCTCCGGGAACGTACATTAAGCGAAATAGTAAAGAGCGGATATAAGCAGGTATAAGGTTAGTAAGGAATTACTATGCGCGCTTATCGTGTGATATATATCATCCTCCTCTTAAACTTACCAATAGCATTAGTGTTATTTGTACTGCATCCAGATCATCCAGGTGCTGCCATCGCTATGGTAGCAGCGGTATTCGTAGCTATTCTGATTCTCTTCATATTAAAGCATTATAAGGCATTTAAAGATGACCAAAGAGGAAAAGCGAGCTGAATGGCTCGCGCTGAAGAAGCAAATCGCTTCTAAAACTTTATCGCGTCAAAAGGCTATTATGCAGTCATTCAACGGTGGACTTATCGATAGAATCCTCGATAGATCTGCTCTGGAACGTAGGGAAGCCTAAAATAATAGAAGATCATCACTTATGGTGATCTTCTATTAGGTATTTATGAAACAAGACATTAACGAAGCATATACATGCGTTAATTATGCCTTAATTTATTACGATGATCCTAACTTTTTGTCTGCTAATAAAACCAATCTACGTAAAGCCCTAGAACATCTTAAAAAATGTCAGAATACTATGTCGGTGTCCATCACGACAACAGGGCTCCTCAAACAGATTCGGGATATACTCGATCACGTAGAATTACATGGAAACCTCGGTTTAGCCGAAGCAGCAGTCATTGCACTCGATCAGCTCCGTGATACGATCATCAAAGAGAATCCAGGATACCGATGGAGTGAGATAGATGACTTTATTCGACAGGGTCAAAAGATTATGGCCATCAAGGTCTATCGAGATATCCATGGTGCTGGACTATACGACTCAAAATTAGCAGTGGAAAAACGCGCAGAATACTTAAGAAAAACAATATGATCACTACATTTAAAGAATTAAGCCACGATTGGAAAGAAACTCAGTTCACTGAAGCGATCCGAGATGGGATCGCTTCAGTGGGTGGATATAGCTTGAAGCTCGGTGCGAGCCAGTTTATGGCTAAGGGAACTCCAGATACCATTTATTTTTTAGCTGGCGTTACTTTCTTAATTGAGAGTAAAGTCCATCCATTCAAAGTATCAGCTATTCAGGTAGAACAACTAAGACGGATACGTGCTGGCACCGGGTGCGCTTGGGCAGCTACATTACGTCCACTTGATGGAGTCATGACTGTCGTCCTCGATGATGGATGGCAATTTACTTCATTAGAAAACATGGTGAAACACTGTGTGAATATCGCTAAAATACAAGCGAGGGATCGTGAGCTTAGACACGTTTAGTAACGACGGGGACGTTTTTAATACCCCTCCTACATTTATTAAAACCATTCAAAATGAAAAGCATCTCCGCGATCTCCAGTCACAATATAATGGTAATCCAACTGGGAAGCCTGAATGTCCATATCGTCGCGGTCCATGGATATCAACGTATCGTGGATTAAACGCTATGATGACCAGCGGTCATGTGGATAGCTACTGTACCTATTATGATCGTGAATGTACTGGTACTCAACTCAAAGCGCATCATTGCCGTATCTGTGCACGTAATGCAGAGGTGAATGGATATTGTCGTCTTTGTAATTTCTGTATGAATGATGATATCTTTGAACGTAAGAACCAGTTTGTGACCTTCAGTACTCGAATTAGTAATCTTACCAGACTGATAGGTTATCAGGCCTATGTAACCGCATTGAGGACGCATCGGGAAGATCTTCTGACGCGGTTTTTAGTTTCTCTGGAAACAAAATACCGTGTACATTTCTTCATCACTCCGAAAACATTCTCAACGATGCTTGTTATCTTCACTGATTCATCTTTTAATCCTGAAACCAGTTGGACACCCGTATGGAGAAAGTTTATCCGAGATGTCGTAAACCCATCAATTTTAGAAAAAAACACATGGACATTGCCCGTTTCATAGCTCGTATGGAGCGGGCTCCTGTCTTTTATCGACAGGATGTTGATGGCATGAATGATGTTTATGATCTTAAAAAAGAATGTCTAGACTTTGAAAAAGATTTTGGATGCCTACCTACCGGTCATATATCCCATTATGATTATAATTATAGCAGTAGTAATCAATTGCGCGACATCAAGCAATACATGAAAATCTGGATTATAGCTTTTGATGTGAGTAGCTATCTCTATCATGCTGACACTCCTGGTGGAGAACGTTATTGCTGGAGTTGTAATACAAGATATAAGAGTACTGAAGAAAACGACTTTAAATACCAACTCCATCTACCACGTCATTGTTATACGTGTGAAAATAGGACGATTCGACTGAGGACATATATCAATGCCAACGAGTAGAGAGCGACTCAGCTATTTATGTAATAAGTATAATACTGCATGGTCTATTGATTTTCATACACATTTAAACGCACATCTACCATACTGTTTTTTCTGTAAACAACCTTATGATGCTGTCGAAATGGCATTAAATCTTTCCCCACAATGTGATTGTCCTCAGATCCATGAGGCTATTGCAGAAGTTACGGAGATGACATATGGATCTCACTGAACGTCATGCACGATATCATGCAATTCGAAAAAGATATTATCCAAATAGTATTGTAGCTATATTCGATTTATTAAATAGGGAATTTAAGGAGACACAATGCTGTCCATTCTGTGAAAAAGAATCTCATAGTATCTATAAAGACTTAAATATTCCTCTGTATTGTGACTGTAAAAAGTATAGAGCATTATGTAGTGATGTAGCATTTTTTAAGGATCCATTCCATGCAGTGCCCCAAATGTGATCAGGAACTGCCTGAAGAAGATATCATGAAAGCGAATCTTGGATTAGACTGTAGTAGCTGTAATAGGATGAGAGTAACTCATATCATGGCGCGTCTTATGTCGGGAGCTGATATGGTGTTTCCATCAAAATTATTTGACCGTGAATGTGATAAACCTTCATGATTACCTGCCCTAAATGCGGATGGGATCAAGTGCCTGATGAGGAACAGCTCCATATAGATTTAGGTTTAGACTGTAGTACATGTTTTATTCATAAGTTTATAAGCCATACCATGCGTGAAAAAACCTGTATTGAGCAAATATTCCCTAGCCTACGAGTAGATCCATGACTACGGTTGAAGAACTCTATGCCATCCAGAAAAAATACTGGAATCATGATATACAATTTGTCTATGACATAGTCGTTTTGGATGGAGATACGAATGGGCAATGTCCATTATGTAACCTCTATCAAGATCCACTATTACAAGATTTATCTATACCATTTAGTTGTGATTGTGATAAGTTTCAAGAACTAGAAAAAGATCTTGCTATAATTAAATCATTTTATCCATGAATACTCTCTATCCCTATCAAGAAACCACCGTCCAGCAACTCATGCAGTGGCAGTCCAGTGGACTCATAGCTGACTGCGGAACTGGTAAATGTGCCATGCTCTTAAACTTGTTCCTGCGGAAGAAGTTGAAGAAACTACTTATTATTTGTCCTCGATCTGTCATGGAGTCCGCATGGGGTGACGATATACCAAAGTTCGCACCACATCTGACTTTTCAGATGGTATGGCATGCGAATATGGCGAAACGTAAGCTCTTGTTAGCTCAACCAGCAGATATATATATTATAAATTACCAAGCTGTTGGTAAATGCTTTAATGAACTCGTAGCTAAGCAATTCGATATGTGCATTCTCGATGAATCTACTTTTATTAAGAATCCCACGTCGCATCGCTGCAAAGATGTATTAAAACTCCGAAAGTATATACCTTCACGGCATATCGCCACCGGAACTCCAGGACATGAGCCGTTGCATTACTGGAGTCAGTGGTCATTTATCCATGATACACCGTTCTTAGGGTGTAGATCATGGTATGACTTCCGTAAAAAGTTTTATTATGAGATCCCTTTACCGACTGGCATATCATTATGGAAGTTTAATGCTAATTATACACATATGCTTAATGATGCTTTGTATACCAATAGCATCCGTCTTTTCAAAGCAGAGTGTCAAAAATACCTACCTGCGCGTAACTTTATCAGACGGTACATCGATCTTCCACCCAGTGCGAGATCTATCTATAAGCAAATGGAAAAAGAGTCCGTTGCTGATATTCCTGGTAACGATGATAAACTGGCTGCCTTCTTCGAAACGACCCGTCGAGGCAAACTTCGCCAAATGGCAAACGGATATGTCATACGAGATGACAGGGGGTATGCTAGGACCGTACATAATATACACACAAGTAAACTCGAAGAATGTCGTGATATCATTGATAACGTTTTAGAGCCAGAAGAATCTGTGATCATCTGGTCGAACTTTGTTGAGGAGATACGCCAGTTAGAAAAAGAACTCGGTTATCCATCGATCTGTGGTGGTACGAAGAATGCTAATCAGTTAATCGCTGATTTCAAAGCAGGAAAGCTAAAAGGTATCATTGCACATCCAGCTTCTGTAGCACATGGAATCACCTGGACAACCTGTCATAACTCTATATATTTCGGGCTACCAGAGGATACCGAGTTATTTTGCCAATCTCTTGACAGAACGCACCGTAACGGTCAGATCTATCCTTGTAACTATTTTCTTATACTCGCTAGAAAAACTATAGACGAAGACATATGGAAGGATCATGAACGTAAGAAGATACGAGAGCTCACTATCAGCTCAGACTCTACGTTTAAGAAACTTATGTTGCAACGTCTTATCACCCTGAACATGATTTAGGTATAATATGCCAGTACAGCAACTGAATGAAAATACTCTATCGGCACCTGTGGTGTTTGCCAAAGGTGTTGATAGTCCATTACCTCCAGTACGACGTGGAAGGCCACCGAAGGCTAAGGATACAGTAGCTCTCAAGCAACCTGAGGTAGCTGAAACGATTGCGCCACCTCCTCGGAAGATTAAGCAAGGGGTGAGAGAACAACAGCCAGTCATACAACAGGCTCCTCCTGAGCCCGTTGAAGAACTCAATGATAAGACTGATCCTGAGATAGATATGGCAGCTATGCTGCTAGATGAAGCGAATGCCGATATGTCAGATAATCAATCCAAAGATGATGGCCAGGCCCTGACAAACGAACAACCAGAATCATTTAGTATCGATCAAGTCTATCATGACATCTTCACTGGTGAACTTCGTGAGACGACCAAACAACTGCTTATTCATTCAGTCGAGGGTAAGTCTATCCTCGATGAGATTAATAGCGAAAACTATAGTCATTGGGAAAAAGAATGTCTGACACAACTTCGACAAGCAGTGGGCCAGTACCAGGGGAAACTCATTCTGGAGATCAAGATAACCCAGCAGCCAACCCATTTACTCGTCGAAGTCCAGAAGTAGTCGATCAGTCTAAGATATCTCTCGATATTTTAGATTTATCGACTATTCCTCGTATTGAGGATATCCCTGCTGCCGAACCTTTCATTGTGCATGACCGTGCACCTGAGGTAGACGCAAAGGGACAGATTCGTGTATTATCACGTGATGAAGAGCGTGCCCTCATTGCTAAAGCACTGACCGGCGACAAGAATGCACGGAATAAGATTGTTGAACACAATTTGAGGCTTGTAGCCTATGTCGCAAAGTCGTATGCACGCGATCAGGAGATGTTTAACGAACTCTACGCTGAAGGATATCACGTCCTCTTTCATGCCATAGACCGCTTTGATCTCTCCATGGAGACAAAGTTCTCAACCTATGGTACCTGGTGGATTCGACAGGCGATGTCGAAGTACCTCCATATGAAGCATGGTAATGGATCGGTCTATGATATTGATATGGAATCGCCAGTGAACAAAGAGAATTACGAGAATAACGAGGTGACTCGTTTGATTCGTGATTGTCTGTATTTATTAACAGACCGCGAGTCTGATATTATTAAACGTCGCTTTGGAATCGACTGCTCTGAGGAAACTCTTGATGAGATCGGTAAGGACTACGGCTTATCGAAGGAACGTATCAGACAGATCCAAGAGAAAGCGCTTGAGAAGTTAAAGCCTATTTTACAAACCTCATTTATGGCGTAATGAAATACCACAACATCCTGAATTACAGGTATAAACTTCATAGCATTATTAAAGAAAGCTATACTCAGTATTATTATCCATGCAAATGGGACGATCATACGACCATAGCACATTACAGCGTTTCTGATATCCAGGCATGGATTCTACGTGAGGCTATTCATCTACGTATTATTCTTAAGACTTATTTAGATTCTCACCAACTACCGTTTCATCTAGGTCTTATGAATAATAGTGATAACCTGCATACAGAGTGGTTATTTAATAATACTGCATTAAAGATCTCTTTACATAAAAATATGTATCGATTTAATAAAATGCACTATGAATATGGTTTATACTCTAATTTACACATCGGTAGTTCTGTAAGTGCTAGAGTGATTTTAGATATAACTCGCTATGTGAATAATATGATCGAGACTCCATTACATAACATGCTCTATGATCTCATCGAACAGAGATATCTCATGTATCTTTATCAGTACTGTTATGAAAATAATGACGATAGAACTCATTTTATTGATGATATTATGCATAAGCGTCGGAGTAATCTTGCGTTATCATAATCTCTACCTCAAAAAATATCATCTGAAACAACTCTGTGATAGTACCTATGGCGATAAACGCGTCGTCACGTATCCTCTCAATCATACTGATATTATACAGTATGATGATTATCAAATACAATCATGGATTACCTGTGCATCTATTAATATGAGGATCTTATTAGATAAAACTTTAAAACATCTGTCTTTTCTCAACCATTTAAACATAGCTCATAAATCACGACAAAAACATCATTTAGATGATGTGACTTATATCAGCACAGGATATCAGGAAGACATCCAGCAGGAACTTACCTTGCATATAGAGGTCATAGCAGGACCATTCCATAGTCATATTGAGTCGGTATGGATGAGAAATAAGAATGATACTATTGTTTTTAAAAGTATAAAAAATAATAATTGGTTGATATGTACATTAGTAGAATCGTATTACAATATGATATTCGCGTATAATGCGCGTGATATGAATATTAAACTGCCATCATTAATCATGAATCATATGCAAATGTATGCGTGGCAGAATATGGATAATATCTTAAATTCGCAAATAGACTAGATTATTTGGTATAAATCTCATACAGGAGGTTTCCATGAAGTTGGAAAAAACTCCACTGGTAGTCCTTGTTTCCCTGCTCCGCTATGGCAGGGTGACTGATAGACAAATCCATGGAATGATCGAAGGCGGTGATCGTGCAGTATCCGCTGCGAAAACAAAACTATTAGAATTACCTGGTATTTATAGTGTGAGTGGTGATTTAGCCACCTATAACTACCTGAGTACCAATAGAATTTTTACATTCCGAGACGGAAATAATAAAGCAATATCTCTTAGGGATGTGAAGCATCGGGCTGTTCCTACAGTGCATGTCCCCACTGACTTAGCTGCGATGCAGGAGTTCTTTGCGTGATTGTTGGTATTGGTCATAAAAAGCAGCATGGTAAATCCACTGCTGCAGCTATCATCCAGTCATATCTGCAAAAGAACGGCTACCCGTGTGTAGTCGATTCTTTTGCAGAAGGTCTGAAGCGAGTTCTGCTAGAACTCTTCCCGAAGCAATTACAATATCGTCATCTGTATGGCACAGATGCTGATAAAAATGAACGCTTACCGGATATACGTATTCCGAACTTAAAAGCTGGCGAGTTCGTATGTGGTCGTACTTTGATGCAACACTTCGGAACCGAAGTGTGTCGCAGTATGTATGATAAAATTTGGTGCACACAGTTAGCTAATCGAGCTGCTCAGCAGCCTGGTAAAGTGACTATTACGGCTGATGTACGGTTTCCAAATGAAGTAGAGACGATTTTAGGGCATAATGGTATTGTTCTGAAGATCCAACGTCCTGTTGAACCTTCAGGCAACGATACACATCCATCCGAAACTGCTTTAGATGGTTTTACAGGCTGGAGTCATGTCGTTGTGAATGATGGCGATATGTCTGCCTTAGAATCAAAAATTATTAGCATCTGTGATTCCATCATCATCCCCAAACTTGATGTTGAAAGAAATAACATCAAAAGGTTTTAATACATGCATGCAAAAGAGCTGAGGGTATGCCTCCAGACCGGACTTTTCGAGAACTGCGAAGAGGATGGCCGACAAATCTTTGTTCCCTATATCATTGGCGAAAAGGGTGACGGTAAGTCCACCATCGTCAAAGAACTATGTGCCGCAAATAATGCGTATATGATCGATATTCGACTGGCTCTCGAAGATGTTCCTGATCTTAAAGGCTTCCCTTTCGTGGACAAAGTCCAGGTGAATGGGCAGACGGTCAGCCTCACAAGCTTCGCTACGCCTGATTGGATCCCGCATGGTCATAGGCTCCAGGAGATCCTACAAAGTGGCACCAAGAGGACGGTAGGCCCCTTTGCTGGCAAGCCATTCCAGTGGGTGGTCATCTTCTTCGATGAGATGGCTCGTGCCAAGTTGGACGTGCATCAGATCATCTTCCGTATGGTGCTGGACTTCCAGCATGGCGATATCACCTTCGACAAGTGTGTTCGCATCGTTTCGGCAGATAATCCTGCTACTAAGGACTATAAGGGGGTTAATAAGTTGGATGCCGCATTGGCAAACCGCTTTACGACTCTCTCGTACTCAGGTCCGACGTTGGCTGAATGGTCGGAATATGAGGCAGCTCATTCTGACTCGATGATCATCCGTTTCTTGACTGAACAGACATCTATGTTCCGCAAGGGTAATGCCACTCCTCGAACTCTCTCAAAGATTGGCCGTCGTGTGCTCAAGTCGTCTGCCAAGACGAATGGAGCTATTCTGTTCCAACTGCTCTGCGGTATGTGTGGCGAGGAATTCGCCGCCGCATTCCTCAGATATTATGAGAGCAGCTACAAGGCCATCAAGGCTAAGACTATCTTCGAGGGAACCAAGAAAGAATTCGAGAAGGCTGTTGCTCAGATCAAGGACTGGAATGCCAGTCATGGCAAGCAGTCTGATGCCATTGCGGATACCGCTATGGACATGCTGGAGTACATGAAGGAGCCGTATAACTACGTCAACTTCAATGTGAGTCGCTTCATCGAGGTGCTCAATGCATTTCCTGAGGATAAGACCTGGATGATTGTTCGCATGATCGCGGATAATCGTGCCGAGAAGTATCCTGAGGGCTACAAGAAGATCCATCCGATTATCCTGCAGAATGCGGATATCAGGGCGATCATCTCGACGCTCTCTGCCAAGCTGGGAACACTGTAAAATAGCAGTAAACATCATAATTGAGACTAACGTCTCTTTTATGATGTTTACTATTTAGATAGTAAATAATAATGAAAATAAAGGCTCACATACACGAGGGTAAGAGCCGATTTAGACTTCATATAAGATATATAATAATATTTTATTATTTTATTTTATTATATATTATTATATATATTTCTATTTAACGTAATATGTGTCATAGTTACATATATTATACATAATCCATGTCATTATGACACAGTATTCAGTAAATGACTATATATTGAAATTGAAAGTAAATGTATGTCATTATGACACAGTCTGTATGTCATACTGGTCAGTATGACATACAGACGTTTAAATTAATTTAAATATATAATCGTGTCATTATGACATGGTCTTACTGACAACCATGTCATAATATACTTTTTACATTTAAAGACGATTAAACAGTAAAAGTCATAAGTGCTTGTCAGTACTAAACAGATTTCTCAAAATAAAAAAAAAAAAATTATTTTTGTACATAAATTTATTGGCACTCTGACCGAGCCGAAAGGCTCCAACCCTTTTCAGGATCTGTCAAAATAATTTTTTTTTTTTATTTTATGATATAACATATATGCATGAATCGGAGGATATCTATGCAAAATGAACATTTGACATTATTTGAAGTTTTACATGAAGTACTAGGATGGGATGATGATGAGTCATGGGGTAACGTGAATATACCTCGTCGCGGTCCTTCTGATCTCAGGCCAACTGATATGAGTGGTCTATTAATTTCATCCACCAATAAAATGGTCAGTCCATCTACTATTACCATGGCTGAGTTCATGGAACTGCCATATGGATTTACTATTTGGTTAGGTAAGAATAAAGATTATTATAATATTGTTCCATTTGAGATGGAACATAAACATGTGACATTCCATGCAGAAGAACTCATGGTGTATTACTCATGTGGTCATGAAGCGTGTATAAAAATGATGCCCATGATCATTGATATTAAACAGAGGTTTCTCGCTAAGCTCATCTATGCGCCCATCAAGAATAATACTGGTAAAAAGCCACTTACTATGGTAAAAGCTAAGAATGGAACATAATGAATTCTTAACTGGGCCTTATACATGGATTCAGCTCTTCACGAAAGAAGAGATTAAAGCGATATTCGACCAAGCATGGGAGTATCGGCTGAAATCGATGTTAGCTGATGTTAAGGAGTTACAAGATATTAAGTATTATAATACGATTGATACACCACCTAAAGATGGCGTATCCATACGCTTTAAACAGACCAGCTCACGTCGTATAGACTGGTTCTTTGTTGTTGGCAAAGAAGAAATACCAGTTGGAGAGGGATTATTCTTAAATTATGCAAATATCACCGAGCCAGATTGAGCGGTTAGCTAAATACTTTGAAAACAAGTATGATAAGTGGGTGCGAGATTCACAGTTAAAGTTTCAGATGAATCTGAATACCGATGAAATACATCTCTTGAAGACCAGCTGGATGCATTGTCGTCATGAATATGGATCTACCATGCGTATCTATGTCACGGATATCTGTGATCAACATAAAGATGCTCGTCTCGCCTCAGATAGTCGCTCAGTAGTAGATACTGTCTATATGAGGATCGATGATATGATGACACATAGTAAATGGAAAGTATTTGCTATCGTATTCAATCACGAACTTCACGGACTTGAGAAAACGAGTAAAAGTACCCATATCTCATACCTCTACGGAGAATAAATGCGCTGTCCTCAATGCGAGTTCTATATCAATTCCTGTTTAGGACTTTGCGATGCACGGTGCTTAATTGGCAATGATGATGTAGACTCAGAACAGTTTAAATCACTACTCACGAGTAGTGTCAATAATTTACCTGCTATTAATGTGTTTCTTCAACGTAAAGCTTCGACTATGATCGAGTATCTCTATAATCACGAAGATGCGAACATGAAGATGATGGCCGTTGCTGTCTATTATGCCAAGTTGAGTGATCATAGGAAGAAATACATCATGTCATTAGATGAGAAACATCCTGCAAGGATTCTTCTTGTCCAAATGGACGCTGGACGACGTCCTAATATTAAGGAGATCATTATCCATGCTACCAGAGGAGTATGATCGTATTAAACAAATTCTTGAGGACGTACATCATGAGTATGCCCTCAAGAATATATTAGGGTTACCCACAGAATCAGTTCCATTTGCATTAGAGTGGATGGATGATAATAAAATACAGTTTATTATTAAGAACTCTGGTATCGCATCAGGTGAGTTCACTCTCATGATTAAGAGAATTTATCGTAGCAATCATACCGTTGGGCATTTTGTCGCTTCCTATAAGAAGCTCGAAAATATGGTCAATCCGAGTTCATTACGATCTATCGGTAAAATAATGAAGAGGTTATTTCATTGAGCCAAGAAGCTGTAGAAATATTCATACGATTTATTATTGATGGATGTAAACATGAACTTCAAATGTATTTATCTATGGATATAGGTAATAGTGCATGGTATACATTTAAGGATGGAACTGCTCTCTATATGCTCTGGGATGGACGTTTTAATCTGATCTTAGTCACAGCCACGGATCTTGGAGTAGCCTATGAGGCTATAGCATTAGATATCGCGGATATGCCATCATCAACAGATATTATGATTTTATCACGTATTCTGATACAGCGAGGCACCTATGCCAAAGAAGTGTCCTGATAAGCATTTAGAGACTCATAATAGGATTAAAAATACTATTATGAGTCTTATCGATCAAAAGAAATTCCTACATGACTTAGGTATTACATACCTAGGATTTCCAGTATTTGATCGGGATACACATCTTAAAGTTGGTGATATGGATCTATTAGAACATGCAGATACTACTAGTCATCCACCGTTATTACTATATAGTCTGTATTATAAACAAGATAAAGATATGTATTGTAACAAGCATTTTGCGAGCCGTTTCAGGCTCGAAGAGATGCTGCAAGGTGATACTATATTACGCATCAGAACATACTTGCGGAAGAATAAACTGGTCATATAAGGTATAAATTCATAGAGGATCATTATGTCTGATTACGGCAAAGGGCAGCTCTATTCGATAGCGCGTACTTATCTTATTAAGTTCCGACCCTTTTATGCATCGTTCATCCAGGACTGTGCGATTAATTTAGAATGGGATAAAAATCCCGTCGATTCGTCCATTGTCAATGGACGCATACATTTGTATGTCAACGAAGCGTTTCTCATCGAGCAGGGCACCACTCCAAAAGAGCTGGCACTACTGATTGAGCAACAGGTCAATCTGTTAGTGAATAAGCATCAGATCCGTTCTGTGAATCATGAACTCGGTAGATACGTGGCTGCTGCGCATATCGCAACATCACAAGTCTGCTTCTCGAAAGAGTTCCCTGACTATGCTCAGATTCTGACTCACGATAAAGCGAAAGAGAAGTTTCAGAACTTTCCTGGCCAAGAGAAGGCTGCAGAGATCTATTATGACGCGATCCCACCAGATCCGCCGAGTGATAAAGATATGCAGCCGTACATGCAGCCAGAAGGTGGTGGAGATGCTGGTGAAGGTGAAGGTAAAGCAGGTGATGGAGAAGGTGAGGGACCTCCTGGTCCTAAGCCAATCCAGCATGGTGCTGCATGGCAGGAAACCAATACTAACGAAGAACAGTTCGACTCTATTCTGCGTGACGTCGTGAAAGATGCTGCTGGTAAGAACCCAGGAAACATTCCAGGGCATCTCAAGGAGCTGATCGATAAGATCTTGCGGCCACCTGAGGTTCCTTGGGAGGAAGAGCTGAAGGACTTTATCGAGTCTAAAGTGACGACTGATACGGATCCATCATGGAAACGTCGCAATCGTAACTATGCTCACGCTCCTTACATCATGAAGGGTAAGCAGCCTTCCTTCAGAAGCAGATTCGTTGTGTTTATTGATACATCTGGTTCGGTTAGCTCAGATAATCTGAAGCTGTTCCTGGCCGAGATGGTCGGTATTTACAATGCTTCGCGTCATACACTCATCACCGTTTGTGTCGATCATTCGGTACAGTCAGTAGCTGAGTTCGATGGGGATGCGAAGTTCGAGTTCGCTGGTCGTGGAGGTACTCAATTCGACGTCACTATTAAGATGTGTAATGGCGATCTGACCGAGTTAAGCGATCCTATTCGTGAGAAGTATCTCGAATTACTCGAAGCTGATACCGATATCGATGGTGCTATCTACTTCACTGATGGTGAGTGCGGTCTGTCTGAAACGACAAACCTTCCACTGTTATGGGTGATTACACCAGATGGCACCGTGCCAAAGAATTTCCCAGGCAAGGTGGTCCAGATGAAGGATAAAAAGAAGTAATTCTTCTGGTATAACTTTCTTATAGCGAATAGAGGGATATATCATTGTATGATATATCTCTCTAAAATTATTAAACTCCATTTCTCATAGAAATTCATGCATCATGGCTACAACCAAGGTTTATAAGGGTGCCAACCAGATCGCCGAGTCGAGTCTTGTTGGACGCACCATCACCAGTATCTTCAGCGATGACACCATCGTGGACGTACTGAATCTGTCCGGTGACGAGACTATTCGCGTCAACGGTGAGCAGGCAGATCGAAACTATACTATCCGCAGCGGTGACGCTGTTGAGTTCTACAAGCAGCAGGGAACCAAGGGTTAATAACCTTTTGTTCTGATGTAGCGTAACGTCTGCAGTGGTAGACGAAGTCGGAGTGACTTAAAGAGCCTAATATGTATTAGGCTCTTTTTTTAGTTAAAAAGTGGTAGAAAGTATATATGGTAATATATAGAACCATGGATACTGGCAATACTACAAGTTTTACGGTTACTACTAATGTCAGTGGAAGTTTTGGGAATATTGGTAACTATGTAAATTTTGTCACAGAAGTCCAGCAACCGAAGGAACAACATCCCGTGACCATCGAAATCGATGAATCAGGCAGAGTAACGTTCTTTGAGAAGAGAATCATCAAAGAAACGAACTTAGAAAATCTGTTAAAGACATTCGAGGAGCAGAAGCCGTTGTCATCAGGCTTACTCCCTCAAAACTGTATCAATTACACGAGACGTGGTCGGGCTACGATCTATGTGATCGAAGAGTTCCCTGGTGTTCGCAAAATTAATTATCAGACGCAGGCACGTGAACTACTCACTAATATGCCGATTAGCGTACCATTCTTATATTGGGTTCTTGTCTTTAATCCTGCATTAACTGCATATGTGCGTTGTTCCAAACGTCGCTTGAAGACCTTGGACGATCCAGTATTCCATCCTCCACTTCTGAACGTATACGATCAGGGTTCTGGCAAGATCTGTGCTGGTGATGGTGTTCAAGTAGATGCTCGTTCTAATCTGATAGAGAAGATCGAACAGTTTACGAAAACACTCTGGGGATCTAATTGGAATCATGATTTGACTCCTGGATATCCTGCAGAGTTTAATAACTATCCACAATACATTCGTATGTCATCCGCTGATCCAACCGTATGGTCCAAGCTCAGTTACAGGAAAAGCGACCTCAGTATTAATCAACTTCTCATGAGATTATCAACGAGTGAGTAAAAAAGAGAGCGCGCAAGCCAATCGTGATCTCTATTACATGCTGAATGAGTATACTACTAGTATCAAAACGATCTCTATCGAAGAATATATCGATAAAGATCTGAAGATATTAACGGTAGAAGAATTAGCGAACACCAAGGTCACTGAAGCCAACTTCGGTGAAGTTATGTTCGTTAAGAAACTCCGTCAGTATGCCATGGATAAAAACGTGGTATTTCGTGGCATGTCTATGGCAGATAAAATTGCTTTAGATAAAATTATTAACAAGATCCCCCTTTGTCAAGCTGTCACTACCGTAGAGGATACTGACCTGTGAAACTCGTTGGAACGCTGGGCATGCTGCCCCTTTATCATCTCGAAAAAGGAGATGATGTATCACAAATGTGCGATGATATCGAAAAGACTTCATATATCCTGGCTCATGATGGGCTGTGGTTACTGAAGAAAACTGACTTTTTCTGGAGTCTTCGCGCTGCGAAGGTTCCTAACGCGGTTGAGAAGACCGAAGCACTCATTAATACGCATGGCCTGCCTTTGGTCCCAAAAGAGGAGATGGATACGGCTATCGCCTTTTTTCGTCGCGTGTACGCCATACATAAGTCCGAAGCCGCGCTCATTCTCTATTGGCTCCCAGGCACGACGCAATTTAAGTGGACCTGTCCCAAGCAAACTGTTGCTCCAGCGTCAGTTAACTACAGCGATGTCCCACATCCAGGCGAAGGCTGGATTGTCCTCCTCCACATGCATTCCCATGCATCGATGTCAGCATTCCATTCGGGTACTGACGACCATGATGAAAAATTCGTGGATGGCTATAATATCACGATTGGGAAGCTAAACACTCCTGGTTATGAGTTTGAGTGCCGCATCATGATTGGTGGACTTAGCCTGAAGTCGAAGATGGAAGATATTGTGGAGAATTGGTTACCTCCGGTTGGAGAGTTCCCTAATGAGTGGTTAAATAATGTGAATACTCCTCCTCCGTATGTGGCTCCTGCATATACGCCATATACTCCACTGGTTGGGTGTTTCCCGCCAGTTTCTCGTCCTTGGGATGATAAATACATGGCGCCTCAAGGCCATGGGTCACATAACTATGTTCCTCCCGGTCAGCATGGAGAGTGGAAGAGTGATCTGGGAAAATCGAGAGTCCCATTGACTTCGACGATGAAGCAGCAGAACAACGTCGATGGGAAGCGCTCTCATGGGAATGCTAAGAAGAATAAGAAATATCAGGCGCCCATGTCTGATCTGTATCCGCTCTCAGGGCCATCAAGAAATACATCTGAAACTGTCGCGGTTCGTAAATGGATCGATGCCAACTTCAAGTTTCTGACAGAACTCGGATATACTGGACAGGATTACGCTGCATTTCTGTCGATGACTCTTGCACAGGCCAAAGAAGAGCTTGAAGCAGATAATCGTGATTACTTTATTGGTAATGGATTAGCTCTTCCGACACAATGTGATATTTTAGGGTATAAACAGAATGTTATCCCCTTTAATCAACATGCGAGTGGTCGTGTGATGTTGACTCCTGTCGAACAGGAGAGCGATGGATTTGTTCCTGCTCCGTTCAACAGCAAGACCGATACGACTCCTGAAGAGGAGACGACGATTATTAGCCGTGAAACCGAACCTGGTAAAGTGGATGAAAATCCATTACAAGGTATTTATCTGACGAAAGCAAATGGCGGAATCATCTGAGATCCTGACTCTCCCTACTCGGGAGAGTCAGCCCAATATGCAGCATGGCGTGTATGTTATTGGACTTGGTGGAATCGGATCCTGGCTCGTTGAGCCAGTGATGCGGTTCCTCCATTCCAAGAAGATGCTCGATCATACTGATATCATTCTGGTTGATGGCGATAAATACGAAGCAAGTAATCGTAATCGTCAAATCGTTCATCCTAAGCTGATTGGTATGAATAAAGCGGATGCGACTGCGCAACGCATGCGTTCATACTTCCCAGAGTCATCCATTATCGCAGTGCCTCAATTTATCTCAACAAAGCATGGGTCCTATTTCAAACAGTATCCTGCCAGGACCTGGATCCTCTCATGCTCAGATAATAATGTGTGTCGTCTCCATCTCAGTCAGATTGCTGATGGCATGGATAATGTCACATTATTAACTGGTGGTAATGAGATGACTGATGGCAATTCTCATCTCTTTCATCGTACTGCTCGTAGCCATCAGAATGAGACCTTACTGAAGAAGCATCCTGAGATTGCAGAAGCAAACGATGGTGATCGTTCAGCAATGTCATGTGAACAGCTTGCAGCATTACCTAGTGGTGGGCAGATTATTGTCACCAACTTTGTTTGCGCATCCACTATGTTAATGCATTTTTATCAATCCTGGGAAGCATATGCCAACCACAAGATCCCCGACTACAACGAATCATTCTTTGATATCAACAAATGCGCTTTCAACAGCATCGAAACTCGCTCCAGATCACGCGAGCAAGAACGTAGTCCAACAGAGCGAAACATTAGAGCGCGAGTCAATCTCTCAGAAGTCACAGCAGCCAGCGCAGAGCTTGTCTTCAATACCACCGAAGAGCCACCTCGGGTCCGAGATCGAGATCGAGGAGGAGGCGCTGGTCCTGCAGTTCCCGGACCAGAAGTTGAGGCTCGATAGGATGAGCAACTGGCCTATTGTCGATATGACCGACAATAGGATCATTTATGGATATGTAAATATTGATGAATGGTATGCAAATCCTGATGAATTATCGTGTATTCCTCTACCATGTGGTGATAAGTGGTTAGAAATTACTCCAGATATGACATCTGGAGTATATCTGGCAGAGATGCAGGACTGTCTCGCTGAAGAGCGCGATTATCCAAGAGTCTGCGTGGAATGCGGAACGCTCATTTCTGAGTGTTCAGTCCATACCACGCAAGAATGTCCTTCGTGCCGTCAGGAACCAGAACAAGTATTTCCACTCCATGAACTGCTGTCAACACCAAGAGGTCCATAATGTGGCGATATGCCATACAACCAGAGCTGGAAGACGCTACTATTTTTAATCAGAAGTTAGCTTCAGTGACAAGTAATCCTGAGACTGACTTTGTTCTTTCTAAATCTTCATGGTCAGAACGTAGAATGCGTGTGTTGAACGCGTATTTCACCACCAAGTACTTTGGATTGGATGTAAAACTCCTGACCACCATGATCTCAGAATCATGTGGATGGGATACGAAATGCTTAGTGAAAATATTTGATAGATTTGCTGCTGTCGATATTAAGCCTATTTCACTCTATTTCGATTATCGAGAAGAGTGTAGGGCATGCATGCGTTGTCAGAATAGCCATTATATGCTGTCTCCATGGACTATGTGGGTAGGAATTAATTCCGCTCACCTTCCAGAGTCTCAGGGATGTAGAGGTGAATGGAGTAGTAATTATCCTGGCGTCACTGGTCAGGTGACCTCAGCAAGTAGAAATAGAACACTTATCGGTGGTGATCGTGGAGAGCCATATCCGGTACTTACGTGGAGTTTTGTAAAACACGAAAATAAGTACCGAATGATCTTTAGCGCACCGATACCTGACGTGTATATGACGACTTTCACTGGTCAGAGGACTATAGAGTTCGATAACATACGCGATGTTAATCGCTTAATGGTCGGCCTCGTCTATTTTATGCTCAGACAGGGAAGCAGCGGTCCAGGGATCAATATTGGATTATTAGATCAAGGTGGCTTCGCTGTTGATTTCTTCAAGTCCGACAAATGGCAGCAGTCGTTGAACAGTTTCGTTTCATCATTCAGTAACGAACTTGATGCTACTACGTTTGAACGAAAGACTCGTCTGACGGAGTTATCAGCTATTAAGATCGTTCAGGAAAACTATTCTGCTCTTATTACAGAATATACGAGCATTGGTGATTTCATGACGGCTACCTTTCCTGGTAAGACGTATATCGAAGTCGCGTCACAATGCTTTAAGCAGAAGATTCCAGAAGCCGAGAAGGCAAAGGAAGTTACAGAAACCGCTTTAACCGAAGCTGTTGCTGCAACACCTGCGAAGAAGACACGCAAGAAGAAAGCTGTTCTTACTGGTGTCGAAGAAGATGTAGCAGTTGAAGAAGAATCTGTACCAACGGCTATTCGTGCTGAAGTGGCTGTAGTAGCTCCTGCTCCTCAACCAGCATAACAATTCTTAGTGCACTAAGAATAGACCTGAAAGGGTCTATTCTTTTAGCTAGTAAGTCGCTGTTGACCATCATGCCTGAACGGCTATGGTGTCTCTCACGAGGTGAGTCATGAGTGAAGAGATGGAGAAGCACGCAGTCGTTGACTGTCCGAACTGCAAGTGCATTGATTACCTAAAGAAGTCAAAAGATTTATTTAAGTGTACAAACTGTGGATTAACGTTTGGAATTCCTGATGAGCCTAGGGGCCTGGTTTTTAATACTGGTACTGGCAAATAACGGGTTAGTAGAACTCCTTCATCACGGTAGAATATTTAAAGATATTAAACTGCGATTAATCAGCATAAGCTGGTTAACTGGACTCAACTGCCCTTATTGCCTTTCATATAGGTCATCAGCACTTTTAGTGCTGATGACCTATCGGGAAACTCATCTCGGTTTACTTGGTATAACGATCTTAGCTCTAGCAACTGCTAGGGGATCAAATTTAGTCAATGACTACTTGGCGATCTATTCAAGAACGCCAAAGGCGTAGAAATATATATATGACAAAATCAATTTTAGGTCATCGAACCACCTATAAACCATTTGACTATGATTGGACGTTTAAAGCGTTTCAGTCTCAAAATCAGAGCCATTGGATGGCCCAGGAAGTACCAATTGATAATGATATTAAAGACTTCCATTTTACTTTAACTCCAGCCGAGAAATCATTAGTCACACAAGTGCTGAGATTTTTTACGCAGGCTGATCTTGCCGTATCTGATAATTACATTAATAGACTTATGCATCATTTTCATCTTCCAGAAGTTAAGATGATGTTATCAGCATTTGCAGCAATGGAATCTGTTCATGTAGATGCCTATGCATATCTTTCTGATAGTCTTAATCTAGATTCTAATAATGATTTTTATCAGTCTTTTGTAGACATTAAATCTATGAAAGATAAAGATGATTATCTTAATAATATTGAGATTACAGATATAGCCTCATTAGCTAAGTGTTTAGCTATATTTGGTGGATTTGTTGAGGGAGTCCAGTTATTCAGTTCATTCGCTATTCTTAATAGTTTTCCTCGTAGAGGATTATTGAAAGGTGTTGGACAGATTATCACATGGTCTATTAGAGACGAGAGTTTACATGCTCAGTGTATTACTAAACTTTTTAGAGAGATCATCTCCGAAAACCCATCATTATGGAATGATGAACTGAAAAAGAGTTTATACCAGGCATGTCGAGATTGCGTTAAACTTGAAGACGCTTTTATTGATGCCTGTTTTGATATGGGCGATATCGAAGGTCTGACGGCAGCTAGCATAAAAAAGTATGTACGATATATGGCTGATATCCGACTTGGCGATCTTGGCCTCAAGAGTAATTATCATATTAAGCAAAATCCATTACCGTGGCTTGATGTGTTAGTGAATGGACAAGAAATGCAAAATTTCTTTGAGGGTAGGTCTACTAACTACTCCAAAGGAACTATTATTAATGACCTTGTAAGATAATCTTAGAAAGCACACCAAAGTATGACCATTCTCGAATGCCTGGATCGACAAGACCTGATTGGTGCAAGAGACCTTTTATTAGCAGATATTAAAGAGCAGACAAAGTCGCTTAACTCGTGGGATAGTCCTCAGTATACCACGAGTAAAATCGTACAAGAGCATATTAAACTCGACTATAGTCGTGATGCTTTATTTACTTATTTCGGATTAGAGGTTATTAAAGATCGATATTTTCTTCGCAATAAAGATCAAATTGTAGAAGACTGCCAGAAGTTCTGGGCGCGTATTGCTACTGGCGTAGCTTATGCAGGACTGAAGTCAGTTATTAAGCCTGGTGGCATTCAGTTGGTAAATCAGGGAATCTATGAAGTACACGACGTAGATCCATCAGGGAAACCAGTCCTGTTTCAGGATATAGTAACCTATGCACAAGAGTTATATGAGATTCTGTCGAAGCATTGGTTTACGTTGGCAACTCCTGTGCTCACGAATATCGGATCATCTCGTGGTTTACCTATTAGCTGCTTTCTCAATACTGTTTCTGATAGCATTGAAGGTATTTACGAGTCGTACTCAGAGAATGCGTTTCTATCGAAGGGAGGAGGAGGCATTGGCACTCATTGGGGCAATGTGCGGGGCAAAAATGCTCGACTTAGTACTGGTGGTAAGTCTTCTGGTATCATCCCTTTCCTTAAAGTCATGGATGCTTCTACTCTGGCTGTTAGTCAGGGTAATACCCGTCGAGGTGCTGCGGCAGTGTATCTTAATGTCTGGAACAGCGAGATTGAGGAGTTCATTGAGATACGTAAACCTACTGGGGGTGATCTGGATCGTCGATGTCTCAATCTTCACCATGGCATTGTGGTGGACGATGCTTTCATGGTAGCGGTTGAGAACCGTACTTCCTATGCATTGCGCTGTCCTAAAACCAATGAAGTAGTTAAAGAAATCGATGCTTTCGAGTTATTCCGTAATATCATGAAGGTCCGTATTGAGACTGGAGAGCCGTATATTCTCTTTATTGATGCAGTATTGAAAGATACTCCAGTACATCATGTGGAGAAAAAATTATTTTGTCAGCAAAGTAATTTATGTTCTGAGATTACACTTCCAACGACAGTAGATCGCACTGCTGTCTGCTGCTTAGGATCATTGAATTTAGAGAACTACGATCAATGGAAAGATGATCCGAATATCATCTATACCGCTGTCCGTGCACTCGATAATGTTCTGCAAGATTTCATCTATAAAGCCGATGCACAGCAATATAAGAAGTCTATATTCTCAGCGACACAGGAACGATCTGTAGGGCTCGGTGTTATGGGGTACCATGGCATGCTCATGCAGAAGGGTATTCCTTTTGAGTCTATTGGTGCACGATCACTCAATCGTCTCGTCTTTAAGAATATCCATACCAAAGCTAAGGCTGCTTCAGTGCGCCTTGGTCAGGAAAGAGGAGTCTGCCCAGATGGACTTGGAACTGTTTTTAACCAGCGCAATAGCTATGTCCTTTCTATTGCTCCAACAGCTAATATCTCGGTTATTGCGGGAAACTCTACTCCGGGTATCGAACCGATTGTAGGACAATGCTACTTACAGAAAACATTATCAGGCTCTTTTCTGGTAAAAAATAAGTACTTAGAACAGTATCTTGAATCTATCAATAAGAATACGGCAGAAACTTGGAAGGACATTATAGCCCACGGTGGGTCCATCTTACATCTTCCTTATATGGACGATAAAGCAAAGGCCGTATTCAAGACAGCATTCGAGATCAACCAACGAGAACTCGCCCATCAGGCTGGTGATCGACAACCATTTATTTGCCAAGCACAGTCGTTAAATCTGTTTTTCGACGTACCTGTATCCATGAAGTATCTTTATGATGTCCACATGGAAGCCTGGAAATCAGGCTGTAAGTCGCTGTATTACCTGCGTAGCCAGCCTATCCTGAAGGCTGACTCGACGGAGCGCGAAGCAGTGCGTAAACAAATAGAAAATACAGAGTGTGCTGTTTGTCAATAATTATCCATTAACACTCACCAAGGTTTAAAACATGCAACTCCGCATCCGCTCCGGCGCTGACACTTCCGACATTGCTCGGATGGGTGTCATCGCTACTCATGCTCGCAAGCTGGCCCGTTATGCGGCTCAGACTCGCAGCCCATCATTCACTCTGAGTCTCGATAGAAATGAATACAGCGTTACCGTCACTGACCGCGCTGTCATCAAGCCTGTCGCTACTGTGAAGAGAAAGTCGCCATCTGTCGGCACAGACTCTCTTGGAACCAGCGCAAAGAAGATCATGGCCGCTCTTGATTCGGGTAAGGCTGCTTATCGCAACCTCACCTCTGAACAACAGTCCATTGCTCGTTCAGAGCGCTCCAAGCGTTCAGCTCGTACCGCAGCCGCGAACAGGGGCTGGTAATAGTACAAAACAGCCATGGTTATACCTGGCTGTTTTTTTAGATATAGGGAATATATGTCAAAAGTCGAAGAAATATCCGTCGAAGCGATGGAGATTAAGGTCACTATCGCTAAAGGACAGGAATTCGTACAGGTTATGGCGAAGGCACTTATCGCTATGCTAGACGCACATAGAGCTGTAAATTACGTGGAAAGCCGCATAGAGACAGCAGAAGGTGTTCCATTATCAATTACTATACAACGGATTGTGGATGGGAAGTCTCCCCATGATCTTAGGTTAGAAGCTGAACGCCGTGTTCAGATTCTCACCCTTGAACTTGATGCCTGTCATAGTGTGATCAAAGACTTGCAGTCTGAATGCATCGTGGCAAGATCGCAGACGAATCAGGTATAAAACTCTTGGTGGTAGGCATCTTAACGATCCAAAGTAAAATCCTGCCAATTTAAAAAGGATAGCCAATGGCTATTAAGCGTAAAGAAGTTGTTGTTGATGTCGTTCATAATCAGATCCGCAATCTGGTTGCTCGTCATTTTGATGGAGCTATTTCCAAGAAGGGATATCTTCATATGAATGCTGATGCTCTCTTTTCAGAGGCTCGTGCACTGACTGGATCAGTCGATGAAGCTGGTCGAGTCATGAAGATTCTCCGTGAACTGACCCCTGATCATTTGACCTTCGAGGTCTTTTCTGAAGGCGTCTATGATGGTAATAACATTGTTATCTATCGTCGTGGAGATCGTCCTGACTATCAGAAGCCGAAGTTGAATAAGCTGACTAATGGGCAGATGGCAAGATTGGCGTTAGGTTTACTGTATCAATATCCAGTAAAGCCTAATACTCTATTTTGTCAGTATAAGGTTACTCGTGCTAATATTGCTTCAGCTCAGGCTATTGCTGATAGGGTTAAAAAAACTGGTTATACTTTTTCCGCATCAGCAATTAACCATGCATGGATTCCTGTTATCAGTGATGCTGGTGCTCAAGAGATTATTGCTATCTACTTGAGATCTGTCGATCATCTTGAGAAGCTATCGATATCTATGCCTAAGAAGGCTAAAGTGAAAGCTAGAGCCATCTATGTCGAAGGTCATTACACTGCTAAACAGCTTAAATCGCTATTAGATTCAATGTAGCTATTAAAGCGCAAGTAGAGTAAAAAAACTACTTGCGCTTATTTTTTTACTATTATGATTCCAACTATAACAGCCAATACAGGCTGCAAACAATCCAAAGGATTTATCTCATGGCTAAGTACGCTTCTAACAAGCAGATCGCAAGCAAGATGGCTTCGCGTGCTCTCAATGGTGTTTTCGATACTCTCTCCGCTGATGCACTGAAGGCTGAGTTCGGCTTCCGTCGTCTGTCGGATGCTAAGGTCGCCAAGATTCAGGCAGTGGGCAATGCTCTCGTCGGCAAGATTCAGACTCGTCTGAACAAGCTGGCGGCTGGTCGTCAGCCCAAGGCTGCAGTTGCGACTGTTGTCGCAGTTTGATCATTCGTTGATGTGTTAGTATAATAGCGCTCTCAGGGACTCAAACTGAGAGCGTTTTTTATTGGTGGATGCGGCGAATGGTAAGCCAGCACGCTGTTAACGTGCCGTTAGAAATAACATGTAGGTTCGACTCCTACTCCACCAGCCACTTATGTTTACACCACAATCCGTCTCTGACACAGAAATAGAGGCCTGGTTTAGATCTCTATTTACCATACCAGAGGCTATGCATGTTCATTATGAGTTCAGATTTCTTGTAGCAGAAAATATATATTGTAAATTATTGTATATTTATGCACCTGTTTTTGGCACGCAGAAGAATACTATGGGATATTATAAAATCTGCTTTGGAGATCGTGGATCAAACGACTACCAAGAGGCAGTCTATCAGTATATCGATAAAGCTATCATGAAGTTTATATATTATATACGTACTTTATCATCACTAGACCGCTCATTCGTCAGGATGTTATGGCAGCACAATCCAGCGTCACAGACGCAGAATTAGAGAACTGGTTTAAGACTGAGTTCTCTATACCACTGGCTATGGATGTAACTCACAGCGTGAGACCATTCCGCGTGTCAGAATCGCGTATAATGTCTTTATATTATAAAGAAGATTTTTTTGGTTATTTACATTTTGAGATTTTTGCAGCATGTGCGTCGAAGTATAAGGTATCAGTGAGTGCATATAATCTGCAAGATGCATTACGTCTGTTTATAGAGACGGTACGATCTTATCATATGCTGAATCCAACATTCATTTCTATGATTAAAAATGTTGCAGTTTAATCATAAAGATATAGAACGTTGGTTCCTTTGGAAAGCACAGATCTATATTGATCTTCATGTAGATTATGAACTATTCTTTCATATGAATGACAGTATTGGATGTTATGTAAATTATCGAGAAAGATATAGCGAGGGATATTGGTATGAGGTAGCTTTGCCTAATAAAGTACCATATTATCGTAATAACATCAATAATCTTGCATCTTGTCTCTTCATGAATATAAACTGGGATATCGCACTTGATAAAACTTTTGCTAGAGAACTCCACTATGTTAATAAATCTCCCGCTGCTCGGAAGCCGATTTAAGATTCTTGAACCATGGTCTGTCGTTATTCCATATGACAATAGCGCTCTTATTAAACTACTTACTACAGAAAATGAGGTTGGATCAGCATTAAACGTTCATATAGATGTTCCTATGATATGGAGAACAGATACTATATTCTTAATAAAACGGTTTGAAATGAGTAGATTTAGTTCATGGGTCTTCCTATCTGTACAGAAAAGTCCAGATCATCGCTTTGTGAGCAAAATACCATTTCATCTTGATATGTTACAGACACCAGATATACCGTATCAGCTAGTCGTCAAATAACAGTCCGTAGCTCAGCTTAGTTAGAGCACTTGGTTTGGAACCAAGGGGTCAAAAGTGCGAATCTTTTCGGACTGACCATTATTATGAACATCCCACTCGTCATAACTTACGCGGAACTCTGCATGCGCCTTGATAGTCAGCATCTTGCTGATTTGGATCGTGTAGAGCGTTTATGGCTTGAAATGACATCGGAAGAAGAAGATATATGCATCAGCATCATGAGATCAATCGAGAAGAAATTATCCAAGCGCTTGAAGCTGGATGGACTTTTATTGTCAAATACAATAAATCTGGTTATACTATGTCAGCTACCAAAGAGACAGAGTCATCCCCTGAAGTGGTTGGGAAGAACGTCGATCTCTTAATGATAGATACTTTAAAATATTTAAATAGATCGGTTATATGATTAATTCTCCGAGAGTCTGTGGTCTTATTAAGAGTGGTTGGACATTTCATCATTGCATCAAGTGGAATAACTTCAATGAAGCGTATATTCATGCAGTATGGGCTACAAAAGAGATTTTTAGCACTACTGTCTATGAATCTCTACACTATGACCATCATGCGCTTTCGATGACACTGCATGAGGCTGAGAAGCAAGAGGCGAATGAAGAGACGCGTGTCTTAGTTACTATTGGCTCTCGTAATGACGAATTGTGAGTATATTGAACCTAAAAAAGGTTCAATATACTCACATATATGACTCGGTACATCAGTCCGGTAGATGACTTCCCTCCAAAGGAAGCAGGCGGTGGTTCGAATCCATCCTGGGTCGTTGCATTGGCGTGTAATCCTGGTATAAGTCCTTCGTATCTCCTGCGGTGCTCGGACAACCGTAATGAAACACTCATAGACGTCGTCCCGTAAGACTAGGAGAGTGTAGGTGGTTCGTAGGTACAGCTAAAAACATAATAAGGTGAACCCGACTCCATTGGCCATTGGCGTTAGTAGTGAAAGGTGTTCTTATGCACTGCCATAAAAATAAGAGGCGAGCCTTCAGGTCTTATGAAGGGGGTTTGGCAACGTTTCCCGTTATAAACGTCTACTTTTTCTCACTTTGTGTGTATATGAAATACAAAGTGATCGCTGGTTGAATAATCTACAGCGTGCTGGCGGGTAAGCCGCACCTATTCAGAAAGGAACCCATGGCAACATATGCGGCTGGTCGTAAATACAACATAGCTCTTTCTATACTATTCTGTGGGCATCAAACACCCATCCAATATATCTTTGGCGGATGCGAAACCGATGATATTGCTAATAAAGCAATGCGTGAAGCCTATAAGAAAGCCAAGGCTGATATCGCAAAAGGCGATAAGGCTATTGAGCTATCAGACTTTGATACGTTATTGCCAGTAGAGAATATCTGTTATATTAAGATCATTTGTCAGCTTCGTGATTGACATTACAACTTATAAAGTCATGATGTCAATCTTACGTGGGTATAGGTCAGTGGTAGATCAACTTCCTTCCAAGTAGAAGACGCGTGTTCGATTCACGCTACCCGCTCCAATTATGATAATCGATCATTCAGAAGCGCATGGTATTTTTGCTCCTCTTACTGAGGAGGAAACCATGAGTATTGCATTAAAAATGACTATGAATATTAAATTAACAAATCGTGAATCATACCACCAGTATGGTAGATATGATACTCCTGATTTTATATTTATACACATACCAGGACCAGCACTTTGTAATGCGAGTGCTATAGCTAAGGTTCTTATCGATGACTCAGGATGAAGAAGACCATATCTTTGCAGCTATACATCTAAAACTAGAGATGGGTATAGCATTAAGTACTGATGAGATCGTGACTCAATTCTGTTCCGTCTATTCCGATAACGGTGAACCTCAACCACTTCAGAATTACCTTTATGTCCAAATACAAGACATTAATCGCAAAAAGCGTGGAAGAACATTCCTCACCCATGATGATGGCAGCGTCACGTGCTTCTCGTCGCCTCAAAGTTGAGATGGGTATACCGCTCACATCGGATGAATATGTTGAATATGTTCAAGATCTCAGAAAAAATAATATGTTAACTATTAATAATATTCTGGATGCCATCTAGTATATAAACCTATTTTAGGTTAAAATTATGCCAATCATCGTACCAGTTACTCCACGCCTAAAAGCATTGGCCGTGAAGCTAGCTCATATCCGTAATGGTCCAAAAGTAGCGGCTGGACTAAGAAATGGATTTTCCTCGCACTGTTATGGAGCGCTAGGAGAACTGGTATTTAGTGAGGAATTTGGATGCGATATAGACTGGAAATCATATGGTGGACTAGATGGAGATGGTGGTCATCCTGATTGCCATCATAACGGTATTCATAAGTCATTTGAGATTAAGTTTTCTACTCATTTAACTAGTCCTGATCTTAAATTTGATCATGTAAATGAGTTCATCGCAGATTATGCTGTTTTATTGTCATTAGGCGATATACGAGCAGACAAAGTATATATTATTGGCTATATAGATCGTTTATCATTTTTAAGTAAAACAAATGGTATTAGGACACAGCAAAATTATGGTAATAGGCCACCACGAGAAGTAGTTAAATATGGTAAATTGTTTGATATACAAGATATATTAAATATGATCGGATCACAATGGATATTGAGCTGGAAAAGAAAGATACACCTGCAGCGTTTGATAGTACAGGGAATTCTTTAGATGACTATGCATATGGCAGTACTTTTGATCGTGTCGTACATGATCTCGCTAAATGCCAAGAATATGAACGAGCTAAACCACTCAAGCACGATCTCGGAATATGGACTATCTATGATGAAATGTGGTTAACCATATATCGTAATCGTCAATTAGAGGCCATGGCACACTATAGTCTCTATTCCTTAGCTCAAGAACATGCGTGTTGTGATCCATGACACCAGAAGAAAAACAATTACGTATAGATCTTGGGCTTTGGACAGTATGGGATGCTTCCGAGGATAAGGTTACACAAGATATCAATCGTGAGATAGATAAACTATTTTTACATGAACTGGGGACGATGATTTATGATCAATCTCTACGAGAGCGAAAAACAGCTCCGCAAAGAACTCGGCCTGTACGGAATAAAAGACATCATAGAGGAAATACTCAATGAGCAAGCAAGTTATCGTTATGCGCAAGGATCTCAACATGCGCAAAGGCAAGCTTGTGGCCCAAGGGTCACACGCAACCATGAAGGATTTACTATCCAAATTTCAATCCCTAGACCAATCGATCATATCGAGATTAAACTTCTTATTTAGACCCCGTAGTATCTTCAGCGAAGATGAAAAGAAATACTACTTTGGTACCTTTAAAAAGATTTGTGTCTATGTGCAGTCTGAGCAGCAGCTCGATGCTGTACATGAATTGGCTCTTAAGAAGGGACTCGTTAGCCATTTGATCATCGATAGTGGCCTCACTGAGTTTAAGAATGTAGCTACAAAGACCTGTTGCTGTATTGGGCCAGATGATGAAGATTTAATCGATTTCATTACTGGTGATCTACCATTGCTATGATAGTACCTGAACACGATAAAACTGGCTTCATATCTTATGTAGCTGAAGGCATTGATGAAGCGCTCTTTCGCAAAGAAATGGGATTGCCGCTCTACATGCAGGACGTTGACATTATGAAGCTGGCTGAGGTCTATAAAGTTCGTGTCAATCGATATCGTTTATTACAAGGAAAACCACTCTTATGAGAATGTTCGAAGAACTCAACTGGTCACCAGAAGAGATAGAAATGATTCTCCATAGAGGTGAACTGAAGGCTGATCTCGGTTTAGAGTTATCTCAGATCGAAGCAGGTATGATGAACTGGAGACATCGCGTGTACTTAGAACAGTTACGTGAAGCTGATAGACAGGCTCCGAAGCATTATGATTGACGAGATCTATGTAAAACAGCTGATGAATATACCATTATCATACAATGAAAAAAAAGAGTTATTTGTATATGAGAAGATGCTCCCGCTCAGGCGATATGATCGGCGATATGATCCATTAGGATTCCTGGATGCAAATCAGGTATCCTATTATGGGTGGCTCTTTGATATGTATAGGAACGAAGCATGATAGATCGTATTGAGTTGAAGAGAATGCTTCGGGTACGGCTCGATGATGAAGAAGCTTCATTTATTATGAATCAATCGAAGAATATCCTCGGATGGATTAACCAATATAATATGGGCAGCCACATGATAGAAGGCGAAGAATGGGCAATACATATGATATCACATGTATTTACAGAAAATCTCACATGTCATGTCAGCGCTCCTTGGTGGTATAGAGAAGTTAATAAGGTACTAGGTTATGATCGAATCCATAAAACTTAAGAAACAGATGGGGATTAAACTCTCCTATGATGAAGCCCATTTTATACTACAAAAGTCTATCGATATACGTAAAGACCTGATTAGTAGATGCGGTAATGATCTAGTCCATAAAGAAAAAATTATGGGTATATATATTAATCATATGATGGATGTATTTCCAATGCGTGACGTAGGCCAAGCTCCTGTGACTCAGTGGATGTATAGAGTTCTAGATAGACTTGGTATATGAACTGTAAACGAAGTGATGGAAATAAGAATGGAAGAAAAACGTGTGGGACAAAATATATACGAAGAGTCTATTAGACTCAAACAAATCATGAATATACCACTGGAAGCTGATGAGGTACTCCATATGTGTTATCGTGGTCTCGGATCGAAGCCATTAACATCAGAATCTAGGCGCTCCCTGATGAACAATGTGAAAAAGTATGGACATAAATACCATTAACATGAAACGTCAGTTACATATTGATCTTGATATCAATGAAACCATTTGTCTTATGCAGTCTATCAACACTGATCCGCGCATCATAGCATTTTTAGAAAGAGCCCGTGACAAATACTCAAAAACAGAGCCTAGCGATCAAGAAGCTCATGAATATCCCAGTCCATCTCCTGGATATACTGGAAGCTGATGATACTATTGAGAAAATTATAGCAGAAGCAGATAGACATGGAATCGAATGCCGAAGGCGTGTACTTACACCTACCATCCATACAGATGAAGGAGCATCTAGGCATTCCTCTCACTCTGGATGAATGGTCTTTATTAAGGCATAATTCGCTTGTAAAAGATCTCATCATCAAGTACGCTCCTGATGAGATCTTAAATATTGATGATATATATTGGGGGAATACGTAGTCACCTTTAGCTCAGTTGGTTAGAGCAATGCCCTGATAAGGCATAGGTCCCTAGTTCGAGTCTAGGAAGGTGAACCATATGGGCCTGTAGCTTAATTGGCTAAAGCGTCTGCCTTGCACGCAGAAGAGTTTCGGTTCGATTCCGAACAGGTCCACCATAGAAATGATTTATGCAGTTAATCACAAAACTTGCCTGGAGCCCAACGTCTATAACGTTGAGCGTGGCAGTTATCTTAGTCATTATCCTCATTAAGTTAGATCAAAGTAGATAAGACTAAACCCACTCAAGGAGTGGGTTTAGTCTTTATAAAGGCGATTAACTCGTCTATCTTTTTATTTAGCTTAACGTATTCTTCAGAATGCTCATTCTCTATCGATTCGATAGCGGTCTGAGTATTCCCTAATGCAAGTTTAAAGCGTTCATTCTCTTCACTAATCTCATCGCCACGTTTAATAATTGCGTCATTAAGCTTCTTTATTTTCTTCAGGTCGCTTTGAGCGGCATGCAGAGAATCAACCAGCTCCTTTTTGGAGACAGACGGTTTACGTTTGGACTTAGCTTTGACCATTATTCCCTCCAGCTGACCCACTTCACTTTCTCAGAGACTGACTGTTGCGACTCAAGTTTAATGGGCATCCAGTAATTAATGCCGATCTCACGATGCGTCGTCCACAGTGCCTGCTGAGGAAGCTCGAAGTCAAAGTTGTTATCAGCAGCATACTCATCATAGCCCTTAATGGAACCATTAACTATGATGCCTTTAAATTGCGCTAATTGATGCCAATGGCCCATTAACATGAAATCATAGCTTTGGTTGACAGCCGTCTGACGCTTACGCTTCTTGAAATCACCAGTCATGAGAGGTGATAGTAAGCCAGCGATACCTCCACCTCCACGGAACTGATTGCCATGGGTCAGCAGGTACCGCGTACCATAGATATTATACTGACAGTCGGTTGACTCGCTGACCTTGAAGACCACGCGCTTGTCTCCTTCGTAGATAGTCTCCAACATGGTATAGATAAGCCAGTCATAGTTCTTGAAAACGTAGTTTTTCGACTCGGGTTTAAATGTAGTACGACCATGGTTACCAACGACACATGGTATAAAGAGTCTAGGAAAGTGCTTCAGGAGTTCATCGATAGCCCACTTGATCTTCCCTACCAGTTCCTTGCACGACTTCAGAGCCGGGTCAGTATTGGTGGCGGTGAGTTCATGGTGGATCTCTCCAGAGATCATGTCGCCACCAAGAGCGAGCACGAGGCCATCATACTTCGGGTTCACCATATGCTTGGTCAGCATGAGAATCGTCTTCTCAACGAGACGCTGCAGACGGCGGTTAAAAATTTCTTTGTTGAAGGCATTCACATGCCCGATAGCGGTTGGATTTACGACTTCAGAGTAATGCCAATCTGACCAAAAAGCTGTAGGAATCCCTGGTGAATTGATGTTACTAGGGGTCTTGGTAGTCCACTCAGGTGTCACGATATTGGCCGATGATAGGCCGAAGATTTTCTCACGGATATAGTCAGTCTCTAGGTTATTCTCTTTCGCATCTTTCAGTTCGGATTTCAATGCCTTGACCTGTTCTTTAAGATCCATCTTGCGTATCCTTTTTTCTTGGGTATGAGTGGGGCAATGCCACGCCACTCGATTATCCCAAAGGATACTGCCCAGAGTGGTGGTCTGCAAGTAGAATCTCGATATACATGCCCGGCTAGCTCAATTGGCTAGAGCGCTTGCTTTACATGCAAGAGGTTTCAGGATCGTCCCCTGAGCTGGGTACCATTTTCGGTATAAGATCAGTACACCAAACCAAGGAAACATCCCATGAGCGCTGATAATACCGTTGCTGTTTTTTCTACACCAGATGGCAAATCCTATGTCATCGAAGTACAGTGTATTGAGAGTCGGTTCTTACTCGAAACAGATCAGCTCGATCCTCTCTGGCATGTTGACATGCTGTCGAAGGCCGAGGTCTATACTTCTGAAGATGCGGCAATATGTGCTGCATTCGCACAAGCTGAGGATCACTATGTTGAGTACGGAGTATGTCGCGTGAAACTACCTCACACTCTCGCAGAATTCATCGAACAGATCGAACCAGTCTATCACAAGCTCCTGTTAGGAGTGATAGACATCAATGGAACCAAGACTAATACTGCTAAACGTAGGAAGTCGATCTACTTAGAAAACATTCTAAGAAGCTTGACAAGCCTTCAAGAGCAGTTATTATTGAAATCATGAAATGTATATCGTTCCATCAGACGTATCAAACCACATCAGGTAGTGCCTGAGGTTTCTATACTCTTTTGGTGAGTACATGAACCCTGGCCCGCAAAGCCAGGGTTTTCTTTTATATTTTTTATACACGTAAGGTTAAGGCCCGATACTGTCGGGAGATAGCGGCAACGAAGGTTGGGGTTGGCCGCATGGGGAATCGATGAAAACATCACATGATGAGTTTTATGTACAAATTATAACTGATAAGTACGCTGGGAATTTTGAACGGGAGATGTGCGCTTTCATTACTGGTCAGTATGGTGATTGTGGAGTTGGAGAAGAAGAGGCTCAGCTCGTACCGAGTCAGATACAGAGCTTATTTGAAGGAGCCATCGATCATAAATCAGATGAAAGTGGGTGTGCAAGGCCATGTGAAGTAGACTACGGCGAACATAATGCATTTAAGATATTTTTCTTGAAAACCCCAACTCAACAGATGATGGATATCATCTGTGAGCGTGCTGAAAGATTTTGTATGTCACGACAGAGCGCAGAACTTCGTGAAATTCTTGGTTTACCTAGTGTAAAAAGTTGTCCTACTGTAATTAAGGCTATTACTATTTTCCATCAAAAAACTATCATTACAACGGTGATGGTGCTTGCCGAATCAGAATAATCAGTTAAATATACTACTTGAAACGTATAGTATACCTCATAATATCATTATATGAAAATATGTACTATATGTAAAATTCCGAAGCTAGAATCGGAGTTTGATTTCACTAATAAAGCGACTGGTACTTTGCATTATTATTGCAAAGAATGCCAACGCCCTAGGTCAAGACAATCATATTTAAGGAATAAGCATAAATATAAAGATAGATGGAAAGTACGTAAAGATATAAGAATTATGGCAGCTAGACACTTTATTTACGAATATAAAAAAACTCATCCATGTGGATGTGGAGAGTCGGATCCTAGGGTATTAGATTTTGATCATGATATACAAAATACAAAAGTACGGCCAATTTCTCAGATGATACAAACCGGTGTAATTATCAAAAGACTCCAGTTAGAAGTAGATAAATGCACAGTAAGATGTGCTAATTGTCATAGAAAACGAACATCAGAACAATTAAACCATTATGCATGGTTGAAAAGTTCTGAGTATATACAGTTTGCATCTAGACTTAATGAGGAATCTTAATAATATAGTGAGATATAGCGGGATAATTCAGTGGAAGAAAGCGATCCTCATAAGTTCGCAGTCGCTGGTTCGATCCCAGCTCCCGCAACCACTTATGGCGATGGCGACGGTGATGGAATAGGCAAACATAATCTGGTGAAACGCACAGTTGCCTGGTCTTAGTACACTAGGAGGCGTGATCCAGATGAGGATGGTACTCATCTCCTGTCAGTTCGAGTCTGACCTGTCGCCTCCAATTCAGTTCGTCCTGTGCATTAGCTCAGCGTAGAGCACTCGCCTCGTAAGCGATAGGTCGCAGTGTGATACTGCATGTACTTTTATGGTTTGGTATATCAGTTGGTAGATTACTCGTTTGAAAAGCGAGAGGGCGGCAGTTCGAGTCTGTCCCAAACCATTCCTTTTTCTTATTAACGCATTACTAAGGTTTATATGCAAGTTATAGGTAAGCTGTTGTTCGCATTAGGCAGTATCGACTTCAAAGAAGAAGAGATTATTGCTATAGTTAAGTTGGTTCCAGCCAATACCAAAGTATTTATTCATGCTTCAGCCTGTCCAACGCCTGTCTTTAAAGAAGAGACAAAGAAGCGTTTCGGCAATAACATGATGCTCTCATTGGCTCGTGCTGTGAATGTCACAGACAGACTTATTGCCAATGGTTTAGTCGAAACTCAGATTGTACATGTGCTAGCCGTTGGAGCTCAGCCGTGTACTCCTGAGCAGTATGAGCAGGCAAGGTCGGTTACGGTGCGTATCCACGATTAATCGGGGCCTGAGGTATGATTGTGGTAGAGTCACTCAGCTTATATCTGAGCATCAAGCAGGTTCGACTCCTGCCAGGCCTACCATCTATTTATTAGTCCCATCCATATTCTGATAGCCCAATGTAGAGGCTGTACGCGACCCTTTGAAGTTAGCCTGCAAGTTCTTGGTAGATAATCCAAGTCATGCGAGTACGGGTGGGGCATTTATTATTTCATTCTCCTGTAGTTTAACTGATAAAACTAGCGGCTTTGGACCGCTCATTGGTCGTTTGAATCGGCCCGGGAGAACCAGTTTCATGTCCTGTGTAGCTCAATGGGAGAGCGTAGCTCTGTGGCAGCTAAGACTTGGGTTCAATTCCCAGCATGGGAACCATTTATGTGGTAAAACAACATTACGAAAGGTTTCATTTACTTATGGCTAAGAATTCCATCACCTCATTACGCGTCACCTTGGAAAACGGAATCTGGGCGTTTACAGACCCGAATACCGATTTGGTACGCGAAGCATTTGTTGCCGGTGCAGATTCGCTCTGCGAGGCTCTGGCTGCCAGCGTTGGCAGTGATAACGCAGTGACCATCCTCTTCTCGGCAGGTAAGTTTCCTGACTACCAAGTCAGACTCGACTGGCTTCGTCCTGAGATGAGTGGCAACCTGTATACCGTGAAGTCGATGGGTAATCATCATGTCTGGCTCTGCCCAGCATTACTCAAGTATTTTGCACGTGCTCCGAGGCGCATCTACGTGCAGGCAAAACCATAACATTTTAGCGTGGGAAGTGCAAATAAGGTAGGACGGTCCTACGGTTGACTGTAGATCAACTCTCTGAGAGCATTCGGTTCAACTCCGCCGCTTCCCACCATCTTATAAGGATAGCATGTCATCATTCATTAAAATCGGCTCATGTCGATATTTAGTTATTTTTCATTATCCAGCTATTAGTAACGATGTTGAGCCTACCTTCTCTGTCCCAGTCTATGACAGTCATTCAGAAAAATTAATCATAGATGCCGCTCAGGACCATTTCCGACATCAGAGACTCTTTAAAGTTAATCTTGATACCGAATCTCATTACCTCAATATGTCACATGTTGAGAGGATATCGACACAAACACAATATTGGGTTCCTGTTGAGCTTGATCCAAAATATGTGACTTTTCATCGTTTACGCTGGCAAGTTATTGGATCCTATAGATCTATCACCGAGTATCTGAAGCCTATCGAAGAAGAAGTCTTTAAATACAATGAACTTGGATTATCTCAATGACCAGTAAATATATCGTCGAAGGCATTCCATGTCTGACGCTCAGATACACATTAAATATTACTGAAAAACAGGATAATATCGGCAGCGGACCATCAATAGCCATATCTCTGAGCGATAAAAAAGAAATCAAGGCAAAAGCTGATTGTATTATCGCTGCTATTGATACAGAACTAAAGATGGTTCAAATTATTGATGATCTTTGGCTTGATCCATTCTGTATTAAAATGATACGTATTACCGAAGAAATCTGGTTGCCGCAGGAACAGGTTTCCTATTGGGACTTTAACCGAGGTTATTGGTTTTCTAAGATGAGTCACAGTGTTAATGAGGATATTCTCGATGCAGAGTACACCAAATGGCAGTTATTATCTGCTGAAAACGATAGCTCTGATAAAAAAATCGGTCTGATGGGAACAGACCAAGCTGCTGGTACACGTTTCGCAGGAACATTACGCGTATGAAAATCTTACTCGATATGGATGGAGTCCTTGCTGACTTCGAAAACAAAGTATATGATCTCTTTGGCCATCCAAGAGAAAAATTTGATGGTAATAATATGTGTGATATTGCTCAGTCCTGCGGTGTGAGCAATGAAGCATTCGATACGGCTATGGCAGTAGAAGGATTCTTTTTGAGTATCGAACCGTTGCCGTGGTGCTTCAATCTCGTAGAGATTTGCGAGAAGCGTGTTGGTCCAGAAAACGTAGCTATCCTGACCAAGCCTTTTAGTGGACAATGTGCTAAAGAGAAGGTCGAATGGGTAGCAAAGTATCTCCCAAGTTACGCGAAGCGATTACTGATTGGTAAGGCTAAGCATTTCTGTGCCTCACCTGAATCAATCCTGATTGATGATACCTGGAAGAATCTTGAATCATTCTTGGAACATGGCGGTCAAGCTATTCTTTTCCCAAACCTCTATAATATCCATAGGACCTATTTAACGGATCCTATAAAATTTGTAGAAAGATCACTTGATACGCTTATGGCTGGATGACAAACGACCAATGCCATGGAATTATAACTATTGGGCGAAGACATCTTCTGATGCGATAAGTGTTATCGCCGGTGGTCAAGTGGAGGCAATATCACTTGACCACGATCTTGGAGACAAGACGATAACTGGTGATGGCTATGAGGTTGCCAGTTATATCGAAAAGTGTGCCTTTCTTGAATTGATTCCACGCATACAATGGATATGTCATAGCGCTAATCCAGTTGGCGTACAACGTATGGTTGCAGCACTGAAGAATGCTGATACATTTTGGAGCGAACATGAACGAAAAAACGGTCTTTGTCTTGTGGTTAAAAATAGCCCAGCTTCCTGATGCTCATCCCTATGCCGTATTCTCTATGGCACCGGATATCGATGAAGTGCGGATAGCCTTCGAAGCCGTATGCCTGCAGATTACTGACGCTGAATCAGCTCAGTATAATGCAGAGCATATGGGCTTCGATGGTTTTCCAACTATCCCTGAGCTCAATGCATTTGATATCGATCAGGCTATTTTCTTTGCTAATCAAGAGCAGACGTTTATTGTTGGGTTCGGTAAATTCAAAGAAGATGACCTACCAGAAGAGATACCAGATAGCCAGTGAGTATTACCGGTCAAGCTCAGAATAAAGTCTGGGCGCATGCACTCCTCAAACGAGGAGGATCTATTTGGATCGTTGGCGATATCCTCCGTGATATGGTCGATGAATGTCAAAGTTTCTTGTTGAAGAAAGAGATGAATATCGATCAGGTCACGCCGAGTGCTCATTTCTATTTTTTAGGTAATGATCACGGTGTGGTCTATATCATGGTACAAGATGCTGATAATATCATTATCTCTTATTCAGACTTTAGTGACAACGCAACCCTGGAGACAGAAATCTCAGTAAGTTTTACGCTACTAGAGAGATCTGCAGTGTGTGGTGAGATGTTGTTGAGGTCGCCAGAGGTAATAATAGGATCGATATCGGTAGGATAGAATCATGTCTGATGCTATATGTTTAGAATGTTCTGAATCATTTACTTACAGTGGCTCAGTTAAATATAAATATTGTTCCAATAAATGTCAGCAGTGGTTCCAAACTAAGAAAAAAATAGAGTCTGGCAATTATACTGCTCCAATGGCTAAGAGATATCTTTTAAAGATACGAGGCATTAAATGTGAAATATGTGGAATAACTGAATGGTGCGGACAGCCAGTACCACTAGTATTAGATCATATCAATGGTAATTCTGATAATAATGCATTAGATAATTTAAGATTAGTATGTGGGAACTGTGATATGCAATTACCGACATATAAAAGTAAAAATCGTGGCAATGGTCGTCATTCTAGGCGTATACGTTATGAGGCAGGCCAGTCATATTAACATGCCCCTAAAGACTTAGATAGCGAAGTTTCGCACTTGTAATGCGAGGAGGTCCGTGCAAGTCGGGCTGGGGGCACCATTTATAAATAAGAAGTTCTATGTTACTCGATGATATTAAAGACTGGTTTAAAGACCGGTATGCACTGCATCATATGATGCGGATTAATGTAGATGAAACATTCCATATTGGTAAGAAACAAATATTGACGGTACGTATTACCTATCAGTGGCCTTTATTCGTAGATGAGCATAAGCAATCGGACCATCAATTCATAATACATATGACGCAAAAAGACTGGCATCATCGTGTTGCGGAGTATGTGTCAGGGATCAAACTGGATCTCATCAACGGAAAACTAGCTATCTACGATCCAAACGGTCATATTCGTTTATCTGGAACTACTGCGAACAAAATATTTTATTCGCATCAGCAGCCATTAATCTACCAACAACTTGGATGGCAATATTATAAGTTTAGAAATATGCATCGCCTCTGCACACTTGCGCCAGAAAAGATAGAGTATAAACTCCGTCTCATGCAGATGACTGCTTGGAATCCAGAACCTATCGAGATCTGTTTACACTGAATTTTCGGTATAAGAATCATAGAGATCTACTATCTCTCATCTATAAAAAGGCATACATGTTAGCTGATACCATTTTGAGTGAACAAGAGTTTGCTCAACTCCGTAAACTCCTCCGTAAGATGGACATCCCAGACCATCGCAGAGGCAATCTCGAAATTCAGGGAGCGCGATGGTTGTATAAACATCTTGCGCTCATGAATGCGAATAAGCCGGAATATCCTCAGGTCATGGCGTTATTAAAACGTATATCTCTCATAGATGATTGAAAGTTCCGCTTTCAATCATCTATGACCCATAAACTGTTTTAACAACCCATACAGGGGAGAGGACTATATCGTGTTAAACGAATTAATCGTCTACTCTGATGGTGGGTATCATGAAGAGATCATCTTGACTGATAGTACTGAGCGCTTCTTGAAAAAGACGCGTGGATACTATTATTCTGACATTTATGAAATCTATATGACGTGTGCGCGCATCAAGCGTGACATGGTTGTAGACTTCATAAAACGATGCAAGGAACATGAGTTTCCCGTCTCTACCCCCCAGAGAAGATTCTTGCAGATTTACTACATTGGCGGTTACCCAGAATATGTTGAGAAAATAGGTCATCCAGGTGAGTACGAACTTCTTGATATGACAGATATCAATGACGAACTCAGAGACCTGGAGAATAAACTGGCCAATATGGGAATCAAGCACACCTACGTTTCCATGATTCGGAAAATGAATGGCATTGAAGAAATATGGAATCACAAGTTCCAAGATGAGCGATCTGAAGCAGCTAAGATGTCGAAAGAAGAACTCCAGTACCAACAACAACAGTTGCGAGTTTGGAGAAGTGTGGTAAACCAATACAGAAGATAACCGATGAAAATCGGTTATCTTTAGATAAAAGTAATATCTTTATAAAACATGGCTTTGTGGGGGAATAGGCAGACCCGTCAGACTTCGTGCTTGACATGAGCGGCAGACTCATATCATGAAAGATATGAGTCAACTTACTTGTGCCAAGTGTGGTCAACCTAGGGATAAAGGACGTAGGATATGCCGAAGCTGTTATCTTTCTGAAAAGAAAATAACAGCCAAAGCACGTCATGCAGTCCAGGGTAGATATATGTATCACTTAGTGTGTAAGGCTTGTAATGCCAAATACACTGTAGCGAGAAAAAGCTCTCAGTTTTGTCCTGTGTGTAGAGATTTAAGGAATGTTAAACCGATTCATATTAATGAATATGTTTATAATTCTGAAATGAGTAAAAAAACAGGTCATACTTGGGAGCATAGATGTATAGCTGAATCAGTAGTTGGAAGAAAGCTTCATACCAATGAAGTAGTCCATCATATGGATCATAATCCTAAAAATAATCAGCTAGAAAATCTCCTCGTCATATCAAGAGTGATGCATATAAAACTACATCGTTATCTAGATGATCATAGAGTCATTATGGAGCAATCCATACATGAGAATTTCGAGAATTGCTGGAATAGCCTCATAACTCCTATAACTACAGCATGGTTGGAAACAACGGGTGCGAAAGTCATAAAAATATGGGAGATTGGCCAATCAGCAGCCGAGCCTCAAACTATACGAGTAGATGAGGAAGGTTCAGAGACTATGCACGAAACATCCCACGTGGATGAAGATATAGTCCAGACTACAACAGCCGTGCTGGCTAGCGAAAGCTAGAGTAGTAAGAAAATCTGATGTCCGCAAGGACGTGTCGGTTCGAGTCCGACCAGAGCTACCAATAAATGGGTATTATCCTCAGCATCACTCTTGCAGTGATGCTTTTTATCTTAAATATTTTCTTTGCTGAGTATCTCTCTACGAAACATACCTTGAGAAACTTAAAGCTATACAAACAGCTGAATATAGAAACCATTTACACAACAGATGAGATACGTAAGCTCATCGTGAAATTCCGATGGATTATGGCAGTCATCATCCTGAATATCTTACTTATCATTACTGGAATGGTATTAGATCTCTATGTCTGAAAAACGCCCACTCATCGACTCGGAAGTCGCAACACTTATTATTTGGATATTAGGAGTAATACTGATAGTAGGTATTATATGCGATACATTCTGTTTCTTTCGTAAAAAAAGAGCAGAACAGTATAATAATTTGGTACAGGCTATCGCTAACGCTAAAACACCAGAAGAACGCGCTACATTTTCACGAGAATTAGAGATTCTTGATATCGATAAGGCTGCAAGTGATATCACTGAAGAAGCTCTGCTATTGGATCACGCAATTCAGAAAACAGCTACAAAAGAGTAACTATGAACGTATTCGACATCGGAGTCCTGATTCGGCAAACCTTTGTCGAATATGATCTTCTTTTAGACTTTAACTTTTATATATCTGATGAATATGCGATGATGTGCTATCCTGAAACAAATAGTTACATGATATTTAGACTCGGTGGCACTCTGCCATGGATGAACCTGCGTCCTTGTGCTTATGGACGTTTACTGCAGTTTGATTTCGACTTTCCTCAGACACTCATGACCCTTGGCCTCCAGACTGACGAAGTCTATCAATATCTCTTGAGAACTGGCAGGAGTAAACCGATCACCGAACAATACCTTTCAGATTTTTTGTAAGTACCTAGGTAGTAGCATTAAAAGTGTGCATCGTAAGAGTGAGAGTCATGACTTTGTTTGAGCGATAAAGGTGCCTAGAAGATAGGGAACGCCCTCAACCCGCAAGGGAGTCGCTACAGCCTTCTTTCTGGACTGATATCAGCATGCCATATGCCCCTCACCAGGGCTCAGTATACCTTGCAAGGGACAACGCCTGAACAGCGACAGTCCAAACTGTGGCAGCAGAAAGAATGACCCAACAGATGATGACTGATATGACGTTATGTTTGTTTATCTTTATGATCTCGTTCAGGACCAGATCCACATAATAACGTTATATGAGTAGAGTAAGATAATCGAGACTCTCTTTGGTTTAATAACACACCTAGGTATTTATATCATTTTTTAGGATATAAGAGATTTGATACGCGTCTGTAGCTCAATGGTAGAGCAGTGGACTTTTGTAATGGAAGCTTCATGTAGTAATACATGAATGAACATTTCGCTATATGCGGGAACACCCTCAGAGCCTGAAGTACCGAAAGGTAACAATCTTCAGGATTGGGCAATCCGCAGGAAACTTATAGACCTTATGATTAGTAATCATATACTCTCATTAAAAGGGGAGTATTATGCATGCAAAATCAAAAGGATTATTAGGAGAGCTAATGATAGCTAAGGATCTGGTTGAGTTCGGTTTTGAAGTTTTCACCGAATTAGGCGATAACTCTAAAGTCGATCTTATTGGTTTATATGACTATAAACCATATAAGTTTCAAGTAAAAGCAGCAACTACCACTCAGCATGGAGTTGTTATGCTTGATTCAAGAAAATCAGGACCTAACTATCATTTCAGGTACGAAGCAAAACATGCAGATATATTCGCAATATATGTCCTAGATAGGAATATTATTGCTTATGTATCTGCAGAAATGCTATTATCTGGCATCTCTGTGACATTGAGAATCGATCCGGCTGCAAATAACCAAACAGCAAATGTTAGGTATATTGCAGACTATCGAGATCCTATGAGGCTCCTCAGAGACTATACGCGAAACACCCAAACTCTGGGTGATGATATAGTCCAGACTACAACAGCAGCAACGCTGGTTCGTGAAAACGAAAGTAGTAGGTAATCCACGGGTTGGCAGTTCAAATCTGCCCAGACGCACCACCCTTATTTCATGAAAGCCATCTATGCCACCTAGAAAACCCATGGGTCTTGGCACAATATATACACCTAAGAAAATATCATGGCAAACTATTCTACAACCATTGCTAGATGCACATGAAGCACGCCTTACTGATATAGAGAGAAATCTTGGTCTTGGTTATCCCTTTACGATAAAACACGAGCATAATGTGATTTTTATCTGTTATAGAGATAGGCTGCACGCTGTGAGGCCTGGACACTCTCCAGACCCAACTACGTATTATAGTGAGTCTATTACCTCGTATACGTTGGTCACGGAACAAGGCTTAATGAATAAACATCATGAGTTTACATTACTACCATGGTAAATGGTGGACCTATGCTCTATACCTATCAATGGATAGAAATCCATCGACCATTCTTAATGGCTCATATGGCACGTCTTACTGATATAGAAAGACAGCTCGATATTGGATTTCCATTCAAGCTTATACATAAGCCATTCGGAAGAATGGAATATAGGCATGAACTCTATAAGAATTACTTTCATATTAAAGGGATTCAGAACTTTATATCCTATCATGCTCATGGATCATTCTTATCTGAAGAAGATGGAGATATACTGGATAACATCCGTAAGCAATTTGTAGTCGAGCCATGTTAAATTGGCATGTCGTTTTTTCTAATACTCTCAGAGTACATGAAGATGGTCTCACTCCCATGGAGAAACAGCTCAATATTGGATACCCTATACTTATCTCTATGATGAACCCTAAGAACGGATTGCAATATAAGATGCATCTCTATAAGACCTATTTCATCGAAGATATTCGTCTTCACCAAAAGATTTTCTATACCGATAGCTGTCCTTGGGACGGATGGGTGATATCCAGTATACGTGAAAGTATTAGGCTATTATGAAAATATTGAAAACAATAAGCTTTGGTGAGGCATTAGCGCCTATTATTAATCAATACCGTGATAAACTCACTGATATAGAGCGAGATCTCAATATTCTCTTTCCTATACGTCTAAAAAACGCCTTCATTTATGAAGATCGTATTACTATATTCTATGGACCTCAGTCAGATACGGTGATGTTTCATCAAATCATTATGTATGACACTATGGAGGTTGAAGTACATGATGATGAACTTACATTCCAGCTGCGACAGAAAAGATCATAAATGGAAAATAGATTGACGTGGGGAGATCTCTTCCATGATGTCATGGAAGAGCGGCTATCGCGGGTGACAGAGATAGAACGGTGTATGAATCTTACGTATCCTATTATAGTGAGGCTCCATCATCATATGAAAGTATATCTCTATAAAGATTATTTTACTTCACACTTTCCAGAAGATATTATCTCATATCGAGTGTCGTATGCCATTATTCCTCAAATAGATAACGATGATCACTTTCTGGAAGAACTAAAAAAGACACTGACACTCATTACATAAGCAACCCAGTCTCAGGTGGTTGAACATCCCAGGTTTGGGATACCTTTCGCGTTTAAACTGAAGCCTAAAGAACGTTAAAACAGAGACATGGCTTCGTAATTTCAGGAAACACATGGAATTCGCTTCTCATATGCTTACTGGTAGTATACAAACTACTGCATTATTATTTGTATGGCGTAGCTATCGTCAGCAACGGAATAAAGTATTAGATGGAGAGTTAAAGATCGATCTTGGTATTATTAAACCACCTCCTACGGAAGAGACCAAGCACGCAGATAAGACACTTGATGAAGAAATGTCTGATTATCTCGACAGTACTCCTATCACAGACCGTATTGACTGGGAGCTACACTTATTCAGAAAAAAGTGGATGAAGCGTGAAAAACTCTTCGCGTTCACTATGTCATTGCTCTATATCGTTATTAACATCTTTTCTATTTCCTATACGATACATGAACATCAGCCTATACCGCATCATCCGGTAGTGACTCTTCATAAGAAATAATCTTTAAAAAGCTCCCATGGTGTAATCGGCTAACATACCTGATTTTCAATCAGGTGACTGACGGATCGTACCCGTCTGGGAGTACCACTTCAAAGGATATCTATGTTAAAATGCCTCGCTTGTGGCGTTGAAAAAGACATGCAAGAAAAAGAACTCTATACCTTCTGCGAACATAGGTTTATAGATGCTCCCATAGATCCATTATTAGAGTTAGATTGTCAAGGTGGACCATTGAATGATGGTTCTGGATATTGTGATTTCAGACGTGTGCTCGTATGCCATGCATGCTTTAATAAATTAGAGCCTGATATGTGGATAGGCCAAGAATGCTGGGAACGCCTCTCTCCTATTACCCCATTTAACGAATTACCACATCTAGAATAGGGTATAATAGCCATAGATTCAAACAACCATAAGCCCTAATACGGCAAGGAGGATCTATGCGTTATATCATGCTATTCTCAATACTTGCCGTGTTGGCAGGTTGTGGAGGGGGAGGGGGGTCCTCATCCAGCCAGACTTCTGGCGTTACACCACCCCCAACATCTGGTCCGACGCCTCCCACCGGAGTGACGTACCAGTTGTCAGACATCAACAGTGAGTGGAATATCAAGGATTCCACTGGTGCCGTGACCGAGACGGTATTCTTCAACTCTCAGGGCCTAGAGACGGGTAATACGAATACCCTGTATATCTGGGAGCAGCAAGGCGTTCCTCAGGTCACGCAAGTGGTCTTGAATGCTTCGAATCAGTATGTGTGGTCTGAAATGATACATACCAAGTATGATCAATTCACTACCACCTATACTGGTGTTCTCGATGCAGGTAAGGACCATATTACCGGAACTACGAGCATCGTGGATTTGCATCAGTCATCCACGAGCCCTACGATTACTACGATCACCACGAGTAGTACATTCAGTGCTGATATCAATGGCGCAGTGATTGTAGCGCCTCCCCTGAGTGGATTTGTGAATACAGCTACGTCTACCTGGCAGATACCTGTTCCAATCGATAGCGCTACTGGTGGACCAATTTGGACGGCTACTATCCAATTTGGAGCAACAGTTGGGAATGAAGATCCCATGATTTCTGCGGTGTTGCCACCGCTCATGGCTGGTGGTCAGTCGAATGGTACATTCACCTGGCTTTCGAATCAGTCGGAAGAAGGTGTTATGGTAGATGTCTGTGGAACAGTGCATATCAAGCTGTACTACTCATACACGAATGGAATTAGCCAACCGGCCTGGGATATCATCTATATCACCGGTACGTTATCAGCGAATGGTCAGCTCATTGTGGGTAACTGCTATCGTGAGCAGTACAACAATGGCACTGGTCCAGGAACTGGTACTTGGAGTGGTACCACGCAATTCGGCGTCACTACGACCAGTGAACTGCTGTCTTCAAGCAACGGCTGATACCAGCCACCAACGTCCTTTGTGGACGTTGTCTTACATAACCCTTTTTTTAGAAAGAATATATGAATAATATTATCGTCGTAACAATCTTTGTCCTATTATTTTGTGCTGCTATTATGGTCGGTATTGCCAAATGTTCTAGGACTATCGTCCACGAATATGGTGGCAAGCAAACCATTATCCTCCCTCCGAACAAGCATCTCATCAATATCTCTTGGAAAGATGGAAATCTCTGGTATCTTACTCGTGACATGGCTATTGGTGAGATTGTACAGACCTATACCTTCCAGGAAAACTCAGCAGCTGGTATCTTCCAAGGTACCATCATCATTATTGAAACGCATTAATGCCTGTAAAACAAACCATTAAGACCATTCAAATAGCAGGCGTTAATAAAAAATGCTGGAAGATGGGCGATCCAGTAGTGGTCGCTCTTTTAGGAGAAAACGAAAATGAAGGACGTTCAGCACGCTGCTGCTGTAGCTGCAAATACCATAAAGTACTCAAGTCACACCCATGGGTGAATGGTATGTCTATTAAACATACGCTTGGGTATGTCTGTACACAGGATATCTGGTCAGATGGCAAGGAAGCTGGTATGAACGTCATGGCCAGTGGACCACACGGACTCTGTGAGAGTTGGGAACAAAAATGAATAAGCTATTTATCAACATGGATACATGGACCAATGATGTTGTGGCAGGAACCGCTACGCATCTAGAACTATTTAAATTACTAGGGTGTATTTTTGCAATATGTCTCGTATGCGTCACCGTACTGTATATCTTTGGATACTTCTGGCTCAAAATCTGTGACGAATTGGGAGCACCGTAATGGAACGAGATCAACTGACTAAGAAACAGATCAATGAAGGTGTAGAAGCATTTCTTGATAAGTTTCATGCTATACGCAAGAAAAAGGGTGTTGGTGCTTGGGTTACTACCCATGAGGCTTTAGGTTTCGTCACTGAAGAGTATCACGAGTTAAGCGATGCGGTGAGATCGAACAGGCTGAATGATGTAGAGGCTGAACTCATGGATGTTGCTATATGCTCATTGTGGGCAATAGTATCGATTCGAGCAGGAAGTATTACTAAATAACAGGAGAGATGGCAGAGCGGTTTATCGCGCTAGTTTTGAAAACTAGAAGGCCTGAAAGGGCTTCGGGGGTTCGAATCCCTCTCTCTCCGCCAATTTAATAGGAATAACATGGATTTCGATTACTACACAGAAGAAGAGCTTAAGCGCGGTGATGATATCAAAGTGTATAAAGCCATTATGCGTCAGATAAAGAAAGCATCGCAAGAAGTTAAGAACTGGCCTAAGTCGATGCGAGATAACATTGTTAAAAGAACTACTACCATTGATAGTAATTAATCAAAGATAAGAATTATATATGACCACACACCACGAATTTCCTTGTCAGTCTCCTATACGCCGTGTTCTTTTCATCTGCAAGAAGCGCACTACAGAATACGGCGAGCTTAAAAGCTCGGGATTGCTTAATTCAGCACGCATGACTGCTCAAGCATTAGCTCATCACGGATGTCATACCAGATTGGTTGATGTCTTCGATGGAAATAGTGTTGATCGTGAAGTCTATGCATTTAAACCTACGCATGTTATTATTGAAGCGTTCTGGCTCACGCCATCTAAGCTCGAAGAGCTTATTAAGCTGCATCCAACCGTGCAGTGGCAAGTACGTAATCACTCAAAAATTCCTTTTTTAGCAGGCGAAGGAATCGCCATCGACTGGTGTTATCAGTACGCACAGCTACCGCGTTACACCTTGTCTTCAAACTCTATTGAAGCGATGACCAACTTTAATAACGTAGGTATTCCCTGTGTCTATGCTCCCAATATCTATGAAGCTCGTATCCAAACTCCTCCAAAGAGAGTGCATGGACCTGACTTGCATATTGGGTGTTTTGGGGCTATACGACTGCTTAAAAATCATTTACTCCAGGCAGTGGCAGCCATTATGGTGGCAAATCAAACTGGTAAAAATCTTCGGTTTCATATAAATATTGCTCGGCAAGAGATGCAGGGCAGAGAGCCATTAAAGAATTTAAGGGCTCTCTTTGCTCATCAATCAAATCATATTCTTGTAGAACATGATTGGCTTGACCACGATCAGTTCCTGAAGCTGATTGCTACTATGGATATTGGCACTCAAGTTTCTTATACAGAAACCTTCAACATCGTCTCAGCTGACTTCGTCTCTATGGGTATTCCCATCATTGTGTCAGACGACATCAACTGGATGCCAGACGCAGCGATTGCTGACTGTAACTCAGCTGAGAGTATCTCGAATCATGTGATGCGAGAACTGTCCCGTGATAGAGATCGCATTCAACACGAAAATGTTATTAGCTTAAAGAAATACAACGCAAAGGCCATACAGGCATGGATATCGGATCTGTAGACATAGATAAGAAATATGTCACCAATAGATCATTGAGCGAACTGATTTTCGATAATCTTGAACAGCGCACTAAGGATCAATGGAGCCTGAATCGTGATCTTGGATTACCCTATGAGGTACTCGTAGGTGATGGTATATTCTTTGGAATCAATGCCAATGGATGGGTGTTAGGCGTGTCACATCCATGGGAATACAAAGGTTATTACGTGAATAATTGTCCATCAAAGAATGCGTTTATAACACAGCTTTCTGTGAGCAATGTTCGCTCTATCTATAGAAATTTATTCCCACAATTCCGGTAGAAGGTTAATGCCCTGGGAAGTGGAGCTTAAGAATCTGAAGGTTTCCAGTCCAGCCAGAACGATAATTGATATAAGTATATATCTATATGCACTAGCAATGCATATATATCTATATGAAGGTCATCCCATCTTTCGCAGCTGGTGGTAGTGATGCTAACATATTTTGACGCTTATGCTTTACCTTTAAATATTCTGCCGAGAGATTCAGATGGGCGAGAACACTCGTAAAGAGTTGCACTCTTTCAGTATTGGTATATATAAAATCATGTATATACACGATCAAACTGATAGTAGCTTTTCATTGCTACACTCGTGTAGCAATGGTTTTCTAGAGTTAGTTTCTGGCTTGTCTCATACATCCAGAAGTCACTAGAATAACAATAGACATTAAATTCTATACCCGCAAGGGAGAGCCACGAGAACGTCGCATCGTGGTTAGTATGAGCGTGGCTCGGTTCAGTGGGGTCATGGTTTATCAAAGCTTTCCATACGGTTTAACTGAGATCGTATGGCGCAAACTTACCTTCCTGTCGGTGGTGAGCGATAGAGTCCCTTGGTGGTGATCCCATTAAGAATTCTCACAGTTGCAGGGTATATGGATGTCTAGGCTCCTTGGAGTTCCGACCACACACATATATCTGAGTGACCAGACAGGAATTTTTTCCCGCTGCTTTCCGTAGGCAGGCTCAACGGGTTGTGGGGAGTATCTCGGTGAGCGAGATACTCCCCAATACGGAGTTTTTTAGGTATAAAATAATGAGAACGATCACGCAGTTTGTTAATATCCTTTGGGATGAATTTTACGTTCCATATACTATGGGAATATCGAGTGTTACTATTTTTCCTCATTACGTGCATCAACCATTGATGTGTGGGTTTGCATTCAATAACTCATTACTTCCTCATAAAAGTATAAAATCATATGTCACTCGTTGTGAGATTCGATTTGGACACAATGGGTGGGGATCTATCTGCTATGACTTTCAAACATTTATCCATAGTGTAGAAAATCACGAATACATCAACTCACACCTAGCACGGATGAGAGCCTATGTTAAAAAACACCATGCCGAGCTATGTTCCAACCAAGGAAAGGATAGCTAAAAATATACTCGATCAGTTATTCCGAGAGTTCGGAGTGCAGATTGTTATGCGCATTGCCTTTGAGTGTATGCTCAAACCAGGAGTGAGATTTTACTATGAAAGTTATCCATACGATGATCGTAACGAATTCTGTTATCGGTTAGACTTTCAACTGGATGGTCGAGCTGGTATCGTAAAGCATCGATGGATGCCTATTGGCATGACGAAGAAAGCACTGCTGAAATCAATGGTCGGCTTTCTCAACACACGCCATGGCGATGAGTTCTTCATGGACATGCTCTCATTACCAGAGATATATACACAGTTGGATAAATATGGTTACAACTGGTTCACTATCACGGATCGGATACGTGATGAAAGACTTTAATGCTAGCGAAAAACGAGATATCCATACGATAAACACTATCGTTGATTCATTTTGTAATGAATATGCGATACAAATAAATATGAATATTCCGTGTGATCGGGAGATGATCGGCAATGTGATATTTGGTTATGATGGCCTCGTACTCTATTGCAGCAGCCCATCTGATATACGTCTCTGCAGCGCAGAGTATAAAGAAGTATTTAAGACACAGATTTTTTTTATGAAAAAATATGAAACCATTAGACATATGATAAATATATACAGGATGCTGTACACACTCAACCTAGAAAGACCTTATGACATCCGACGACCATCTGAAACAATGCATTGATGATTTAATCGAGGATATCAAGAATAATCCTAATGGATGGCAGATGATCAGCAATAATACCACCTTATATAATGTTCACGAAAGTATAACAATATCCTGGAACTCTCATTGGTTCAGAAAGTTCTATAATCAACGTATTGAGATTGAGGATACGCATCTGAACGCAACATCATATACCATACCAAAATCCATATTCATACCGATGTATGCAGCTATCCAGTCATGGAAAATACAGGAGGAAGATAAACAGCGTATAAGAAATATGAATATGTTAATAGATCGTACTGCGGGATTAAAAATCAAGTCTGAGATGAACATTACATGACGAGCATACGTACCACATCAGATGAACATATAAAACGATGCATTGAACAGATTATAGAGAATATAAATCATTTTCCAAATAACTGGAAACAAAAGGTAGATAGTGATGATGAACATCATCTGAAAACATTAGATGATATGTTAGGCCTTCGTTGGTATCCACGTAAAGCAGGATGGTTTAATAAGAGTACCACAGAACGATGGAGACTCTCTTATAGAGATCATGATTTTAATCATCATAGCTATGATCTGAAGAGTATCTATTGGAAGGATCTTGAAGCCATTATAAAGAAATGGATGGAAACACATGAAGACAGTGAACTGGTAAAACGTATGGAACATCTCATAGAAACAACTGCAGCACTAAAAATTAAAGCAGAGATGAACATTACATGAAAAAATGCACTATGACCCCTGATGAACATATCATGCGATGCGTAAACCAGATTATCGATAATCTGAATCAATTTCCAAAATACTGGGACATACGTATTGATAATGATAAAGAACATCACCTCAAGTCTAAAGATGGTAAAATGCGTTTGCACTGGTATCCATCTTGGTTCAGAAAATCAAAAACCTGTAAGTGGAGGCTATCCTATATAGGTCGTGGGATGGATGAGCACACGTATATACTAACGAAGAGGTTCTGGAAACCATTAGCGGATGCATCTAAGGCTTGGATGAAAAATCATGAGGATGAGTTCCTTATTGCACATATGGAAGAACTCATTGATCATACGGCAGGATTAAAAATAAAAGCAGAAATGAATATTACATGAAGCATGTCTGTGGTGTTGAGACGATCATGAATATAGCTAATAATATGAGATCACATCCAGATCATTGGAAGTACAATGAGCGTGATGATGATATTACTGTATATAATAAAAATGAGCAGTTTACTATCAGGTATGAGAAGCATTGGTATGGATATATCGATAAAAGATTAGAATTTAGAGATAATTCAGGCCAGTATAGGGTTATGCTCGGTAGAGTTGCATTTAAACCATTAATTTCTGCGATACGCTTTATGCAGGATTGGCATGAGAATAAGCAGAGTCGTGATATAGCAGAAAGGGTGTTATTAGCTACTCGTGATCTCACGATCAAATCTGATATGAATATCACATGAGAAAACTCCCTCAGATAGATAACTATACCTATCTTCTTCCTATTCGTGAGAAAACTCTCATGGAGTATCGTGATAAGCTCGCCATAGCTGTATTTGCTGATAATATCATCGAGATCGAGATGGGTATAGATTTAGATTACTATATTAATAAGAAACTCTTGTTTTCTAAACGCGGCGATAAAGGTATGCTCAGCACTCCACATGGAGGAATTGAGTTTAACTTTGATATCAACGAGTTTAAGAAAGCATTGATGATCTATTATGTATTCAGTAAAGATTATCCAGGATGCCGTATCAAACGTCAAAGAACACGCAGGTTTCGCATCTTTCTACGAAAAATACGAAACCTATTCTTTGGGTATAAGAGGAATACTCACTAACAAGGATTCTTCTTATGCCAACGACGGATAGGATTCGTAAGTCTCTGCTCGCTGAAAAGCAGCCTCCTCGTGTCTATTATGAACCAACAAAAGAGAAGGCGAATCAAAAATCAACTCAGTTTTTTAAAAATGCCAAGAAGGTTCCTACGGTTGAAACAGCTGCAGAAGCGATGGCTATCTTACGTACAGGATCTTCGGTGATTCTCTGTAACCAAGATATATACGATCTCTTCTCAGGTGAAGACCGTGAGCACCATTTGAACCGATGGGATTTATAATCTATACACGAAAGTAGGCTCGGCCTACTTTATTAGCTAGGATATATGGATATCAAAGACATCGATACCTTAATCGATTATATTGTCGGTAAAGAAATACGTTTACTGATGAATCTTGAACAAAAAGCTACTGTTACTATTAAAGATAGTACCTATTCATTACTGGAAGATACGGGTAGATTTACACTCTATATGACGTGTAATAGTCGTACTCATTGTCTGTATAGCGGAGGTACATTCAATCAGATGATTGATACGCTCAAAACAGAGTCATTCAGACAATCTATTATTACCAATACTAAGATCTATTCCAGAAAATGAGCACTATCTATGATCTCGTCCAAAATCATATGCAAATCCAGCACTATCTTGGGCTAAAAGTATCTCTCTATATTCAACTCGGGTGTGATTATTTTCTTATACGTAATGAAAGCGCAGATCTATTCGCGTTTATAAAAATTACGTATTCGATAAGAAAATATGAAGGCCATAAAATATTACTGTTGACCGGTAAATATGCATGGTATACCAGTCATCTCAAGAACATCGATCTCTATATCAAAGGTCATGCACCATGCAGTATTGTGCATCAAAACGATATGTGCTTAGATTTTGTACATCGTGTAATACCGAACATACAAAAGGTATCGCATCTCCACTCTGCTGTCCCATTTAATTTCTATGGATATCCATGTGAATCTCTATTTGTGGCAGTCCACGCCGATAGTGGATATACAGCTATACATATGGTAGATATGACCAATGACATACCTGCAAAACCGTGATGTATTTGAGATGCATAAACATCTCAATTTACCATATAAAGTATATATTATCGACAATTCTTCAGTACATAGCGTCGAAATACGCGGTGACTTATATGTACTGAGTGTCTATAGCCATGAAATCAACAAAACGGTAGATGGCCAGATTGAGATCATCGTTCATCAAATATTTCATAGTAGTCATCATGAACTCGCTCAGTATTGCCATATTTTTATTGGCAGCCATGCTACTGATAATATACATGATATCTATACCTTCTTCGTGAGGAAACATATACCAGAAGCGGTCTGTATATGGCATGATTTTTACAAAAAGGACTGTAATCCTTCTAACTTCCAACATACGTCTAGAACGAGGTGTGTTCTCAACATACCAGGTTATCGTATGAATATACTAGTCATAGGGCATATAACATGAGCATTAAACGCGATATGAACATCCCATTGGTATGGGTCTGTGTTGAATGTGGCAAGAAAGCACGCGCTACATCGGAGCACGGACCCATGACATTTACCTCTACTTTCCATAATGGCATCTGTGATTGCTGTAGTAAGCCAAAAGCAGTATGCCCAGTACGTGATTTTGGATATCCAAGCTTCGATAAAGTTCAGGTATAATATCTATACATGAACGTAATCGATCTACCATCTCCTTTTACGAAAAAAGAAGATGATCTGTATACCTGCCTCGGTATAGAGCGGGAAAGATTTTTCCTAGTGTGGCCGTATGGATATCTGATATCACGAGCTACGAGTTTTGATCCGATCCTCCAGACTGATACGCTAGAATATACCATCACTCGTATTCTAGGAATTAGAGACTATAAGTCTTATTTCAACTTAGTGATGAATAGAGTTTTGGATAGCGAACAGAAACTCTTGTCAGAACAGTTCCTGCATCCAACGGAAAGATTCAGAGAGTTCATTGACAGTTCTGAATTTTATAATTATTGCATAATATATCCACGTAAATCATACCTCGATGTCTACTCTGACGATATGAGCGATAAAGATGTAGGCATGACACTTAAAATAAGATTTCCAACATGAAAACCATTCACGAAGTCAGTACGGAACTCCATATGGAGATCAGCGATCTTGGATCGTTGATCTCCAATGGTCGTATAGCTCGACCTACCAGAGCCAATAACCAATGGTTGTTCTCTGAAGACAATATTAAAGAAATCAGAAGCATCGCTCCAGATCTTCTTCCTTCCTATCAACGTTTATTCCGTCAGAAAGCCTTCTGGGCTCATAAAGTGGATGGCGTGACCATCCATCCCACAGTGATTGCTCTGGCACGAGCAGCCTGTGAAAATAGTACTCTCTTTGAGAATAATAAAACTATTCTTGTCAGGGACTATCCAGACCAGTTCGTTGCTTACGCGAGAAGCGTGAATCCTGCTGACATCAGCGTCGAAGAGCGACGTGTCTTTAGGGCTATCCAGCTTGCCTGTGAAGGAGCTGTTGAATTTAATAACGCTTTAGGGCTTGTTCATGAAGATAAGCTCATTTCTACCCATCAACTCGCTGTACTCTGTGGCACGCATGATAGTACCATCCGTAATTTGTGGAAAGAGCGTCGCGTAGCCCCTACTACCATGTCTCAATCCAATGCTCTGCTCTGGCGTGTTGACAACACACTTATTACTGCTATAAAGCGATTCCTTGCACGCGAAGGAGATCTACCTCCCCAGCAATTTAGTGCACGGAAGGATATCGTTCATTTTCACATCGAATCAACCTGAAGGAGTCAACTATGACCACCCCACTCGTTAAGTATGTTTATCATAATATGATCACTGGCCATAATCTGGCCTATGGCTTTACCGTTCCAGACGACAAGTCTAAAGGCGGAACAATCGCTGTTGGTTTCGCTTTTGGTTCGCCAAAAGACTCTTTCAGCCGTAAAAAGGCGAGAGCTATTATCGCTTCTTTCATGGTATCTCGTCCTATTGTCCTGGTGCAGCAACCTGGCCGTCACATCCTGGATGTTATTGGTGACTACATCAATAGCATTGATTTCCACCAGATCATGCCTCCATCATGGCAGGGTAAGTTCAAGGGCGGATTACGTCAGCGCAAGGTCATTGTTCTGACTGAGGTCAGTGAGGGTTATCCCCGTGTCGATGGATCGGCACAGCGTCTCATGGAATGGCCTATTACCGATGTTCCTATCCGTATCCATCGTGATGACTGGGTAGCTGCTACCAAGGTAGACGCTGCTGGCAATGTCATTCCAGAGGCGGTAGCATCGCAATGATATACCCACGCCTAATGGCGGTGGTTATACTCATTTTGGTTTATTTGCCACCAGCAACTTCGTTTTCTAATGAAGATGAGTTCATATCGGTAACACCACGTGCTCAACATGTGGCGTTACCGGTACAGATTCAGATTCCTAAGATTACACCTATTATATATACAGTTTTTGATGGAGAAACATTTGCAGTCTTACCAAACGGTATACTCAGTGATGCCAACGGATACCACTGGAAGCTATTGGAAGTCATTACCACCGCTTATACCTATCGCAGTGGCATTGAAAATGAAACAACGGCAACTCTTCAAGATGCTATTGCCAGCTACGGGATCGCTTCTTGCCCTGGAGCCCTACCTTATGGCACATTGGTACACGTACCCAATTACGGTACCTATATCGTCGATGATTGTGGGCGTATTCCTAACGAGCAATTTGCTCGCGGAAATATTCTCCTAGATCTCAGAATACCACATCGTCGTTATGATGGCGTATGGCGTTCTGAAGCAGAATGTGTCAATATCTGTAATAAGCATGGTGTACAACATACTGTTGTGTTAGTTCAAGTTAATTGAGGATATGCATGGCGTTTAGGTAAAACAATACCTAAACGCTTAGCATATTTCTTAATTGCATTATCACTTACTCCAAGTATTTTTCCTATAGATACATAGGATTTATGAGCAATAAGTATTTCTAAATCTTCTTTCGATATATGTATCTTGCGTTTTAATCTACGAATAGCTAAAAAATCATCTGAATTATTATAACAAGATCTACATAAACCTGACTTTGTATCTTGCGATAGAATATTTTTGCAATTGATACAATGTATTACTTTTTTTGTCTTAATATAATAAGAATAGTCTACTTTAGACAGATTGTAATCAGACTTTATCTTTTCTATTAATAACTTTATAAAATGCTCATCATACATTAGTGAATAATGATATTCATATAAAGACCATCCATGTGATAAAATTAAATTTCTTCTGTTTTGATAATAATCTTTCAATGTACCATCAGAGTTATAATGTTGATTGCCATTGATTTCGATACCAACCTTTTTATCAGGGAAAGCAATATCTATAGAAAAAAATCTTTCTGGAAAGAGCGGCTGAAACTCAGGAACGTATGATATATTATTATCGATTAGTATATTTTTCAGTATTTCACATGGAACAGATGTAAATTTTTTGCTAGATTTCCATGGATGCTTTTCAGGGTTATTACGAAGATACATCCTACGAGCTTGTGATTTTAACGGATATTTCATAAGCGAACCTAATAAATATTGTTATATTGGTATAATATTATTGTTGGTTCGATTGAGAAGTCAACTTGCCATTGTATCGGAACCGCCTTCTAAGCGGTAGCCCCGTAACTGGATCAATGTAGGTTCAACTCCTACCGATGGCGCCAAACGATGAAACTTATCATACAGATCATCATTATACTTTTGATCGCTCAGGCTTCTGAGCAGAATAAAGATGTTACTATGCTCGTGATATTACTTATAGCCACATTCATCATAAACGATAGAGACGATCACCGATGACCATTTTCTGGTCTGTAGCCGCGCATATCTTCTATGCCATCATTATCATGTATATTGTGATGTGCGCATTTATTATTCTTATTGCCTGTATCGCTACAGGCTTTTATATCCATGACACTATAAAGGGTTTTTATGAGTCCAGAAAAAACAAAGTATCTACTTGAATCGTTTCCTAAGCTCTATGCTAGCCATATGCTGCCCATGAGTGAAAGTCTTATGTGTTTTGGTTTTGAGCACAGTGATGGTTGGTACGATATTATTCATACGCTCTCTTCGGAGCTAGAGACGCTCAATAACAATGGCGCTACGATTACCGCTGAACAGGTGAAAGAAAAGTATGGTACGCTACGTTTCTATATCAGCTATAATGATGAGACTACTAAAGAGCAAGTAAATCAGGCCAATATTTTTATTGGAGAGGCTGAATTCAGATCAGCAAAAACCTGTGAGGGATGCGGCAAACCTGGAAAGATACAAGGTACAGGTTGGATCTATACCGCATGCGATGAGTGTTTTAAACCGAAAAGAGTGTAGCTCTTTTCTTCTGAGGCTCAGTGCACTATACTACCAGGAGTATCCATGGACGATGACACTAAATTCAGAATACAAATTGCTTCAACCATCTTAAGTGGGAAAATTGGACATATTAATCTACACCCCGATGACCCAGCTATTGAGAATTATGCACTGGTAGCCTTACATATAGCTGATCGACTCATAGCTTTATCAACATCAAATAAGAATCAAGAACACGCATAATATGACACAATACATCAAGCCACATCCTCCTGGAATGACTGATAACGCAGCTATTGGCTTTGTTATTGGGGATACGTGGCTTGATGTATCGGTGCAGCCATCTGATCTTTATGTTTTAGTTAATATATCTCGTATTGATGCAGTATGGCGTAAGACATCATTCTCTGATAGCGGTGGTGGTGGAGGCGGCGGCTCGACTAACGTTCCTATTGGCGCTCTTGCCTTTGGTGACGGATTAGAGCCAGCTGGTGTTACTGGTGATCCTGATGGTATCATCTACGATGACGAAGATCAGGCCCTCGTATTTCCTAACTTATGGTCTATCGACTTTACTGATTCTATTGGTGGTTCTGCAGGGTTTATAGCTGATGTTGATGAGTTAACGTTTGTTACTACAAATACCGCTAGCGAGCCTGTACTTGCCATTCAGATTGATATGAATAATGCTTCACCAGCGGTGAATGTATTAATACCATTGGATATGACAGCCGCATTTGGAGATAGTGCATTTATTTACTTCCCAGCTCCAGATGGCACTACTGGTGGATTTAACTTCGAATACGATGCAGACGCTCAGGGAACGCTCACGCTCAATGATGATCTTGGCAATACATATTTTAGATTCAATACATTAGATACGACTATTACGCCAAATGGTCCAACTATTTCGATGGGTGTGCCGCTGAATTGTCTTCTTGGAGATCCTATTTTTGGATTAACAACAGAAGATAATCGATATTTTCCAACAGTAACAACGCAAACGTATACTATTATACAATTTGCCAATACGACACGACAGTTCTCTGAACTGGTAATTCAGCTTGCCTCAGGTACCTGTACCGTGACATTCAAGATTAATAGTGTTTCTATTACTGGTATGACCAATATAGCAGTTACTAGCGTTCAAGGATTCCATGCAGGAGTCAACGGAGTAGATAATGTTTTATCTGCTGGTGATAAACTGACCATGGTAGTTACTGCGGCTTCAACTCCAGTGGACCTGAGCTTTTCTCTGCCTGGTTTAACTCAGTAAGGTGACATATGAAACATAAGAAAATTCAATTACCTACGCCTAAGGAAGCACCTACACCTGCAGTAGTAGCAGCTCGGCGTACTCAATGGCTCATGGAACATCAGACTAAAACCAATACAAAGCTAGCCAGTAATAATGCTCCTGTAGTCTGTGTCGTGCATACCGAGCCAGACCTTGGACAAATGAATATCGATGGCACTATCATGAATTTCACCAAAGGCGCACAAATAACTTTAAAGCGTAAGTATGCATCCAGACTCCATCGCTTTGTGACTATTAAGTAAAGAAATACCAATGACACAATACGTTAAACCGCATCCTCCTGGTAAAACAGATAACACCGTTCTCGGCTTTATTGTTGGAGATGAATGGCTTGACGTATCCGTACAGCCAGCTGACCAGTATGTCCTGGTGAATACCTCACGGGTCGATGGGGTATGGCGTAAAGTGTCATTTACTGATGGCGTTTCTGGCGTTGCATCGCTGAATGCATTAACTGGCGCTCTTACATTAGTAGCCGGTAGTAATATTACTATTACTCCATCTGGAACTAATATCACTATTGCTTCTTCTGGTGGAGGAAGTGGTGGTAGTACCAATGTTCCTGCCAATGCTTTAGCATTTGGCGATGGATTAAGTACTCCGGGAGTCACAGGTGATCCTAATATCGCCTATACCGGTGAAGGCTTTAGTTTAGCTAACGGATATACGATTGGTTTCGATGATACCGTAGGTGGTGTTTCTGGTATCGGAACTAGTAGTGATGCATTAATTCTTTATACGACAAACACAACACAAGTAGCCTCAGCAGCGCTGACTATTGATCTTAATAATGATACGCCTAACGCTACATTCTCTATTCCAGTAAAATCTTCGCTTATCACACTGAATGGTGGCTCCGCTACGGTGGTGTGGAATGATATCGATGGTAGAGATCCATCGTATACAGCATTTGTATCTGGCGCATGGACGATTTTCTCAACCCAAAGTTCCATGAATGTCATGACTGTTGACTTTGATGGTAGACTAAACCTTTTTGGCCCAACTGGACTTCAGGGTCTGTACGCTTCACAAGGAAATTTAATACTGGATGCCTCTGGTGCTAGAGTCAATATTAGTGGTACTGGAAACGTTACTGTCACTGGTATTTTACAAGCCTCATCCGATGCCACCTATGATATAGGAACATCTGGGGCTAATAGATTTAATAATCTCTGGCTGGCTGGTAATATTAGCATTGATGGCGGTGGCATTACTGGCCTTATCGAGCAGATCCCAGGTCTTATTGAGAGTCCTGTCGCTAAAACTTACTTTATTATTCTCTCGAATGTTGTTCCTTTAGCTATTAATAATATCACTATTCAAGCGGTTTCTGGCGGAACATGCACAGCATCACTGCAAATTAACAGCACGAGCATTACTGGACTCGATTCTATGGCGGTATCCGTAACGCCTCAGACCATTACTGCAACAGGCTTAAATACTATGGTAGCTGGCGATATCCTTTCATTAGTAGTAACGTCGCCTTCGAGTCCTCAGGATATGGCTTTCGTCATTCAGACTACGAGAAGCTAATGGCCTGGATTCATCAAAAACCTGATGCGAATGGGCTTCAGCGTGATGCGAGCTTTCACGACTTAGCGCAGATGCCTATTACGAATGCACATGGTCGCATGACCTCTGCGTTTGATCCATCCAGTAATACTATTACTCCTTGCGGAACTCTTCGCCAGAGAGTGATGCATATTGGCGTTGAATCGCATGAATTATTTCTTATTGAGTCTGTTTCACAGAATATTATGGCTGCTGGATCCAGTGATAGCTGGGTAAATCCTTGCTGGAATACTGTCAATAACTGTACCTGCGCTCAGGATGGAACTGATCCGGGTGGTCTGCCTACATTTATTCTGACTCCTACGACCACGAATGGAACGCATTATTACGGACAGACTATTCCATTCCCAGCTGGTGCCAATGTTATCTCATTCTACGTAAAAGCGAATGGTTATACAGGTGTAGCCATCGGTATGTGGGATAATAACAATAGCACTTATCAACAAGGTTTTCTTGATCTGACGACAGGTCAAGATACAGGCGCTGGTACCGCTATGTATGCAGAAAGCCTGGATGGTGGATGGTATCGTGTCTGGTGCTCACGTACCTGGGCATCTGGGGCAAGTAATGACAGTAATTTTAGTATTAATATAGGACAAAATGCCGGTACATATACGTATGCTGGAGATGGTATTTCTGGCATCCTCGTAACACAACCGGCGGTTGAGACCGGGTTAACGAAACCGACATCATGGATTAGTGGGCGCAATGCAGTCATCCATAGTACTGATGTGAGTGATGCTTCATGGGGTCCGAGTAATCTCACGGTTACGGCTAACCAAGCAGTGGATCCTATCAGTGGATTGATGACAGCAGCATTGTTGACAGAGAATACTGCTTCTGCTGCTCATTTTATGACTCAATCTATTACTACTATCAATGGTCTCTATATTTGTCATAGTGCTTATTATAAGCCAACCGGCAGAACATGGTTACTGCTGAATAATGGTCCAACATCGAATGGATGTTGGTTTAATTGTACTGGGGCAGGTACTGTCGGTAGCCCGAATGGGATTATTAGTTCATCTGGTATTGTAGCGCTCACAGGACCATTAGCTGGCTGGTATCGTTGTTGGTTTGTATCACAAGCTGGATCGTCAAATAATGCCCAGGTGTACACTTCCACTGGAGATACGGTCTATACCTATCTTGGTACTGGTATATCATGTGGGTATTTAGCGAATATCCAGGTAGAGCCAGTTGGTCTGAATATTACTCCATATCCTGATTCGGCTAACTTAATCCTTGATGCGGCGAATCTTGCAGATGCGACCCATTGGAATGGTGGAGCTATTATTGGAGTCTCATCATTCGTTACCGATCCACGTGGTGGAACCGATGCTTTTACGATTACGAATGGTGCTGGTGGTATTTATGATGCTTTATTTCAATCTATTACGACATTACCGAATAATGGTCCAGTTTTAATATCATTTTATATTAAGCATGGTAATACGACGGCATCTGCTATACAAATTTATGATACAACAGCGAATACTGGTCGTGGCATATTAGAGGTCGTATGGACAGGCAATCTTATTACTGCTATTAATACATTAGGCAGTAATCTTGTCCCATTAGGATGTGGATATATTGCGTTGCAAAATGGCTGGTATCGGGTCATGGCGTTGTCTGCTAATGGGATTATTGCTAGCAATGCCAATGGTATTTATATTTATCCTGGTCAACCTGGCGTACAGAGCGCTGGAAACTTCTGTTACGGTTATGGTCCTCAGGTTACAGCACTAGCTCCTACTGCCTATTGGGGAGTAAATGGTACGGTAGGCGGTAGGGATACTGAAGATGTATACGCTGATATTAGCTCGATTTCAGATACACGTGTGAATTATTTAGGATGTTCTGAGCAGTTCGATAATGGTGGTAACTGGATCTATAACAATACGAGTATAAGTGCTAACGCTGGTACGGATCCTAATGGCAATATGTATGCTGATGATCTGGTCGAAACGGGAACCAGCGTACTCCAATACTATGTGGCAACTTCTGCTCCGGTTGGATCTGCTGGTAACTGGGTATTTTTGTGTCGTATCAAGCCTACGGGTCGAACATGGTGTACACTACAGATGTATGATACTGGTATTAACCAGACAGTTGGTAACTACTTCGGTTTGACTGGTAGTGGAATTGTCGGAGTACCTGCAGGTAATACACCAAATAATGCCACTATTACTGGTCCAGACAGCGAGGGATACTATCGCTGTGCCCTGTTCGTGACTTTAATCGGCTCCGCTTACGCGCTCATTGTTACTGCCATATCAAACGGTGTGCAAAACGCGACTGGATTAAACGCATCAGCCCTTCGTCTGTTCGGCGCTCAGCTCGTTCCTGGTACGGTGGATCCTGGTAACGCTGGATACTTACCGACACAAAGTGCAGTGACCTCACCTCAAACGGGCCTGAGTACTACTGGTGGCAGTATGGTTGCCGTAGGTATTCCATATACAGGATATGCTAATAGTGGCAATTACTATAGTCATGTTGGTAATGCCAATTTCGTCATGGATGGATCTGGTGGTGGTCAGATGTACCGTAATGTCAACGCCGGTTCTCCTATTAGCCAGACGGTTGATGTCATCAATATGGCTATTCTGACATGGAGCGTGAAAGATGATATTGTCATATTATACGCTGGCGGTTTACATATTAATTCAGCAGTAGTAGGACAGGCAAACTGTCCTCTGAGCGCCAATGTTCAGGGAATCCCTATTGGATCACTCTTTGGAGCGAGTAATTATAATGGATGGGTATGGCTTGGTTATTTCCATAACCGGGTGCTCTATCCATCCGAATGTATCACCCTTGCCAAAGCCTTAGAAAACGCGTAATATAATCAACCATCCTAGGAAAATATATGGCCCAATACATTAAAAATCATCCTCCCGGTGCGGCAGATAATGCGAAGCTTGGCTTCGTTGCTGGCGACCAGTGGATGGATACATCAGTAACTCCTGCTGATCTGTATCAGCTGAGTAATACTTCACAGAATGCGGCCTCATGGCGCAAAGATTCCTTTTCTGATAATCTGATCGTTGCCACAGCTGATTCAGCGGTAGTAGGTACTTCAGCTCCAGTGGCTGATGCCATCCTTGTGCTGAATGCTCCTGCTAGTAAGCATGTTGATATTCAGATTCTGGCATGGTTTAAGGGTTCTGCTGCAGGAAACGTCCTCTTGAACTTTGGCCTGCCTTCAGGCGCTACAGTGCGCTTCAGCTCAGAGGCAGTTCTGACTGGTAGTACCTATGCTGCTGCACTGTCAACTGGTGGTAATGCGACTCTGACTGTTCCAGCTGCTTCTGCGTATACGCTGTATCGTATCTTTGCCAGCGTAACGATGTCTACGACATCTGGCACCGTGAGTTTCGAATGGGGTTCTGATGGAAGCTCAGCTACCATTACTCGTGGTGCTGGTTCGCGTATGACTTACGATATCGCCTAATAGTAGTAGTAAATAAATAATAACCTGTCATGGTATAAAGCTATGACAGGTTATTTCGTATCATAATGGAATTATATGCCATCTTTGCCTCCTAAGAAAGTTATTAAACTTTCTGGTGATCTTTCCCTACGGACTCCTGATATCACACCAAATACGCTATATGACATGCGTGACGTGACTCATGTGAGTTCGTTTACTATTGGTAAGTTCGTTCCACACATGGATTCGGTTCGTATCACGAATGTTTCAAGAAACATTCGTGATATCTTTCATGTTCTGAGAATGGATCACATAATTACTGTTGAACCAAGCGCCTTCTAGCGTATCATTGCGCTCCTCAGCAGGAGCGAATTATGATATGTTTTACGTGCTTAAAAGCTATTACTAACGGCGAAGTCTACTACACAGCAACGGCACAATGTGCGTTGCCAGAGAGTATTCCCGATAAACATAAAGCCTATTCACAGGGACTCCTCGTGAATCGCCTGAAAGACTATCGTCCTTTTCATATCTGCCTCGGCTGTAGTAAAGCTACTAAAAAAGAATTTGTGAAGCCGAAGCCTGTAAAACGTTTCTTAGGTAAAAATGAAGATATCACCGCATGCACGATTGCGACTGCGGCAAAGGTTTAATCTCCATGAACATGTAGATCAAACCATTGTCTACAGAGTCGCCCACTCTCATTTATTAAAAGCTAAAGATCTTTATGAGATAGGCTCACAGTATCGTATGGGATACACCTATCTCGCTTATGAAGACATGATTCTCATATGTAAAAACGACACCCTAACCAGCGTACTCTATAATAAAAGGATGCCATATGGCTCAAAAGATTAAGATCTTCACCAAGGAACTCGGAACTCAAGGACAGAGTCTTGAAGATCAGTTTAACAACTGGACTGAAACCGTAGATATACAAGTATTATCAACGCAATTTCTATCATTTAATAAGCTGAATACAGACAATTCTATCGACAAGCAGTACATTTCGCTTACGGTGTTGTATTTTCCCGTTGCTCAACCTGCATGAGATGATCCAAGATGCTCCAGCATCATGGATCATCTCAGACGCGTTAATCGAACTTTATGGATTCCCATCACTCGCTAGATGGGGTATTCATACGATAGCCGATCTCAAAAAATATCACCAACATGAGTTGAAAACATTAACTGGCATGCCAAAGCAGACCTATCAACAGATCATTGTAGGACTCAAAAGACTCTATGGATGAGCTACATGTAGCGATTGAAAGCAGCTTTACTATTCCGTCATATATGCGCCAATTGATGGTACAGTATGCTGATGAAATTTTATATAAAGATAACTGGTATTATCTCAAATTCATGAATGCGAGTGTCTATCCAGTAGATGTAACGATTATGGAATTTATTAAGATACATAATTATTCATACCAGCTCAAAGCCATACGCGTGAAGCGTACTTATAATAATGTCAATAATACTACGATGACTATTGATGAAATAGGTCCATATGGTAGTTTTCCAGTGCCACTGACAGTAAATATGCCGAGTATACAGATGGATGGTGCGAGGTATGATCTTATGACAGGCTCATTAGCATCAGAGACCAAAGAACTGATCCATATGAAAGAGAAAATGAATATACCTTTAAAAGATGACGAATATCTTTCATGCCGTATCATGCGAATACAATCCATGAAAAATGGATCCTATACTCATTCAGAATCTCCTTGTTATTTCGATTTTATTAACCCATAATCGTGTCAACACCACACGATATTATTCTCTCCCAATGGCCCAGGCAACGCCTCAGATCGAAAAAGAAATCACGGCCACCACCAAGTATATCAGTACCATTAAATGGTCACCACGAGCCTAGGATTGACATCATTCCCATTGTGCTCAAGGTATACACACCTAGGAAATAAGTATGTTAAACAATGTAGATATTAATGACTGGATTGAACAGAATGCCTATAAGCAAGAGCACTCTCTCTCTAGTAATAGTAATGTAGGTGCTCTTAGCTCGTACCAAGTGACTCATACTTGGAGTACTCAGAATAATCCTAATCTTCTTCAGGGTCCGCAACAGCAGCTCATGACTCTTTTGGGTCAGCCATGGGGTCAGCCAGGACTCGGATTGCCGTATGGTGGAGTATACCCAAGTGGAGTATATCCAACTACTAATTTCCCAGTTACTACTCAGGAGCATCGTGATCAGTCTCAGGATGAATTCAAAGAGCCTTTAGAAGCTTTCTATCAAGAATCCATCGATGCTATCTTCAAACTTCAGGATCTTCTGACCAAGATGGAAGATGAGTTACAACTCCATGCAGTCATGAGAACCATACCGAAGTTCGATCTCTTTATTCGTATTGAAGCTATTAAAGCCATGATTGAAGATAGGCGCGAGCAGCTCCTATTACATTATAACTCTCAGTTAATCGCCGCTAAAGAATTCTACGAAGGAAAAATTAAGTGAAGGCGTATAAAGATCTTTTACAACACATTATTACTCACGGAACCCCATCTGATGATCGTACTGGAACCGGTACGATCTCGGTGTTTGGGTACCAGAATCGCTATAATCTCGCTGATGGTTTCCCGTTACTCACAACAAAAAAAGTACCGTTTAGACTGGTGATTTCAGAGTTACTCTGGTTCTTGAGTGGTAATACTGACGCTCAATCTCTTCAAGAACAAGATAATCATATATGGGATGAATGGGCTACTAAAGAACAGTGCGCTAAATTTGGTAGGGAAGCAGGAGATTTAGGCCCTATCTATGGACACCAATGGCGTAACTTTGCACAAACCTATGACGAGGAAGGTGTAGATCAGATACAATGGCTCATTCATGAGATTCATAAGAATCCTAATAGCCGTCGTCTTATTGTGACGGGATGGAATCCCAAGGAACAAGATCAAGTGGCTCTTCCTCCATGCCATACCATGTTCCAGTTTTATGTTCGTAACGGCAAAATCAGTTGTCAGCTCTATCAACGTTCTGCAGATAGCTTCTTAGGAGTACCGTTTAATATCGCTAGTTACGCTCTCCTCACGCACATGATCGCTCATGTCTGTAACCTCGAAGTTGGTGAATTCATCCATAGCTTTGGAGATCTTCACATCTACAATAACCATAGAACACAGGTTGATCTGCTTTTAAGCAGAGAGCCGATGAAGTTACCGACTATTGTGCTGAATCATGCTCTCAAAGGCAGCGGATTCGATGGTCTTATGCGATTTAAACCAGAGGATGTGATTCTATGCAACTATCTCAGCCATCCAGCCATCAAAGCGCCGGTATCAGTATAGGTAGTAGATTTTTTCTTGATACAAATACTGCACTTGTGGATGATATTTTAGAGTACATTCTAGAAGCCGGTGAAGAAAACTATCAAGAATTTATGCTGAGTCAGTATAAATCACAACATACTGATATAGTATTACTCATAGAAGAGCATCACTTCTTTAATAATTGTCACCCATATCAATCAGCTTTACTGTTACGCGCACAACGTGATCAAGAATATTGTCGCGGTCATAAAAAATTACATATCCACATTCACGATGATAAAGATGAGATATGTACTACTCTCAGAAGAAAACCATTAGTAACTTTATTTCCAGCATTCATAGAAATGGTTAAAAGTAATATTTCGCTCAAAAAGACTCTTGGCTTAGATGATACTATTAAACTCATACATCGTTTTGAGTATGTGAAGTTTGCAGCCATCGCAGATACCTGTGGAGAATGCTATATCATGTTTAATGCTAATTGCGAACATCCATGCAAGGATACTGAGATTATCTATATCAGAGATATATGTCAAATATGATCTCAATAGATTGCTCTCTCGATGCTAAAAGCGATCTTTGCACAGAAATATTAGACCACGTCATTGATACTGAACGTCTCAGCTACATAAAATATTTGCATGAAGAACTCCATGTGGAGCCTCAATATGCTGATGATCTCGTCTATCTTGTAGAAAATCATCATCTTGAAAAGATACGGCATATCTACTTAACGGCATGGCTATGTAAGGCGATGCATCAGCAAGTATTTACTTTAGAAGCTGACTTTAGCATCGTCATATGGAATAGCCCAGGTGGTTATGTTCAGGTGAGCGTGAATGACAAAAAGTTCAGGGATTCTCTCTTTATCTTTCTTCGATATATGAAAGAACAGATTCAGGTGAAGTATGAGATGCGTATTATGGATACCGTGTCAATAACTATGCATGAACCAATGAGCCAGATCTATTTCGCCGCTATTGTCAATACGTCTGGTAGAGGGTATATCTTCTTTAGTGGAAGAGTATATACCGCGCAAAGAGACACCCAAGTACTTTATATAGAGAATCTATGCTCACTGGTATAGTAACTATATCACAGGATGGCGTGATCGGACACCATGGTAAAATACCATGGCATATACCAGAAGATTTACAATTTTTTAAAGAGACTACCTACGGTTCCGCAGTGATTATGGGTCGTAAGACTTACGAATCACTGCGGCATCCATTGGATTATCGTCTGAATGTAGTCCTCTCAAAAGAGGGATCAATTACTGGAGTAGTAACACGTATTACAAAGCCAGAAGAAGCAAAGCCCATCATTGACCAAATGAAGTCATTTGTCATTGGTGGGACTGCTGTCTATACCGAGTTTTCTCGTCAGATTACTGACTGGATTATTACCAGAGTACCCACTGAGTGTGGATTATCGGATACCTACTTCCCAGAAGTGCTCCTCGATCATTTTTCTTTAGCTCATACTCACGACATCCCATGTAAAAATGGCATGACGCTCACGGTTCAACATATGGTTCGGGTGGAAGAATGATACCTCTCTCAAAGCGTTTTGAGATACTACAACGTACTGGTAAATATAGCGAGGCTAAGGAGTTAGTAAAAAATTCCCGTTGGTATCAGTGCGGTAAGCTCTACTACCGTCCATTTGATGATATGACGATTGATAAGGGAAGAGTTTTTAAGCAGATACAGGATATCTCGCAGTGTACAGAGGTGCCATTCGAGCAGATTGACCAACTAGATTCTCTTGCAGGGATCGCACTCGCAGCTACAGTGACGCATGTCAGTCAACCTCAATTACCTAGAAAACGCTGCTGTGGTGCATGAATAAGCTAGAAAAGCATTTATGGCAGATAGTGAGCAGTTCTATTCTTCAGGACCAGCGTTATAAGTTTCTGAAGATTATTGAGCGCCAATACTCTACATTACTTGGCTTTAGCGAAAACACGATATTTGTTTACCTATTAAAAAATAAAATCATCTCTCTCGATCATTTAGAAATTGAATCAGCTTTCGTCAACCCGAATAACGTATCTAAGAATATCTTGATACAATATTTTAGCTTCTCATTACTGCAATCACGAGCCTTTAAGTTTCTCTGGAAAGGGAAACTAGAAAACCTCGTAGCGCGTACTGTAGCTAATGAGACGTCGGTGAAGAAGATGCTTGGTATGAAAGAGTGGCGTCTCCACTTCACGAGAAGCAATGAATGCTATGCGTTACATACGTCTGGCGATGGGTTTATCATCACTAAAAATGGTTTATTCGCTTTTTTCTGGGACTTCGAGAAGAACAAATTTAAAGAACCACATCCCGCAGTTGCCAGTACCACATGAGTTACTAAAGTGACGCATGCTCTACTTATATGAATACGAAATTCTTGGTGGTTTCTTTGCTCCCAGTAAGTTATTTGTCTCTCATAGAATCCTGACTGAAGCTGAAGTAGTTCAGGGCATCAATCGTGTTGCTTCCAGCCATAAAGTGGTTATGACTAGCGTTCCATTCGAGTTTGTACTCAATGGCCGTAAAGTCAGAATCACCTGTAAGGAAGTACCAAGTGCCGACATTAACAGTAGGAAACGCCAACATTGAGTTAGAGGATTGGCAGTATCAACGAGTCATTGCTCATCAGCTCAGCCCATATCTCATATTTTTAATTCAGTATAAACTCTCTCAAGTTGATGATACTGAACTATTAGCTGCATTACTTTATGCTGAGTATCGCGGTCCAGCCATGCTCTCGATTGCGGCTGAGATGCATTGGCTCAGACTCCATATGCTCGTAGGTCTTCCTTTGGAAGACGCTATCAAATACGCAGGTTCTTTAGCTCCTACTGCGGCTGAGCTTGAAGATTATAAGATTAAACTGGTTCATAAGTTGGACTTCGATGCCAGCCGTACTTGGATGGGTATCACTGTCTTAGATGAAATAGGTCCAAATGGTCTCTATTTATATACGCTCTTTGCTATGGGAGCCCCAAGAGTCTGTGTAAAAGATATAAGAGATCCGTTGTTCGCGGCCATACATTTAAATCCAAGACATATTTCGACTGGTTTCGATGACCTTGATATCGTAAAGCTGACTGGGAATATTGCTTTTACTTACTACATACCCGATCATCTGTATCAGAAGATATTCCGTATGCGTAAGTTTTTATTAGCAGAAGCTGGCTTAGTGAAGCCTCGTGATATTCGTCACTGGCATCCAAAGATTCAATTTGGCTTCACTAAAGTGCAGTTAGATGCGCTGAGACAGCTCAATGATTTCTATCAGAATGTGCTAGATGATACGAATGATCATTTTATTGTGGACGTACCTGACCACGTAAAGCATGCGAGATGTGTCATGATCGTAGATAAGGATGGCGTCGAGAGGATTATAACATCCTAGCCAATAGAAAGACCTAGGCTTTGGCCTAGGTCTTAGTTTTGGTAGCTTTATTAGCTATCAAGCACCATCTATGCTCACGGGCACGAGCTGATCGTATTGACAAGAGATTCCCTCGGCAACAAGCACAGAACTAGCATTTACATTCAGCGAATGACTCTGGATGAATACGTCTTCCAGATAGAATGCTGAGTAAACCTGGTCTCTTACGTCCTTCATGTACACCAACAGGCCAAGAGGCTGGTTAAACAGATCTGAAGCCAGATTCATGTAGAACGCACCCTTTTGGTCAGCAGGCAATCCAGCGCCAGCTGAAGTACCAGGAGCTACCTCAATGAATGGCAGGCTAGGATCAGCAGTACCAGACAGTTGAATGGCGTCATCATTGCTTGAGTCGCTCATCAGAGCGCCGTTAGCCATGGTGATAAGGCTTTCAGGGTAGTAAGCGTACATCACGCGCATGAGTGATGGACCCCAGAAAAGTACACGCCCCATAGAGAACGAACCGATGTTACGTCCTGGGATGAAGTAGGAACGCTTCGAACCGATTTCGAATAAGCGCTGGAGCTGCTTATTTTGGCTCAGACCGAAGTTTTCCACCATTCCGATAGGATACACTGCGCCAGATTGAGTTCCTGTAGGAATATCTGCACCTGATGCGGCTGAACTAGCCACATTCTGGAACGATACATCGCTAAAGCTGGGAGGACCAGCTGCGATCAGTACCGACTCTGCTGAGACATACTCACCCTGTTGGAGACGAGACTCCACATGTTGAGTCTGCCATGCCCAGTTGCTGAAATTAGTCGTAGCCATTCATTATCCTTAGATGAGGAGAGTAACACGGATGTAGTTAGCTGGGAAGGGCACTTTAACATTTACATCGAGAATCACCTGGTCAGGAGTCGTTGGATCCTGAATCAGCGAAGCAATCGTAGTGCCAGATACGCACTGTCCTGCTGCTAACAGATTCTTGATGATCGACTGAGCTGCGGTACGAACCTGGCTCAGGTAATTACCAGTGATGTTAAAGCGGCCAATGTAAGGACGGAGATTATTGCGGAAGTATTTCGCAATATAGTCTACATCTTTCACGATGCTCAGCTCTTGGCTCTCAATCGTTGTAGGATCGGTAGTCAGCTGATGACGTGTATAAGGTAAGCTGTCCACAGTAGCCTGGACGCAGATATACACTCCACCAGCGGCCATGACATCAAGCTGAGATCCACGGAAGTAGCGGTTGCTATCAAACAACTGCGTAATGCCCTGGATAGGCAGATTGGTGAATGGTTGCTGAGGATCCTGCTGGTTAATCATGCCACCGATGGCGCATGAGAGGTAATAACCAGGAACCGTAGCTGTCACATTCGCACCAGTACCTGGCGAAAACAAGTCAGCGTAGGTCAGCGAGATCTGATCAGGCCATACCAGAACAGCACGGCGATTCAGGATCGACTCTGCGTAGGTGGCGATATAAGCCGCTTGCGCATCTTTGCTCAGAGCATGAGTCTGGACCAAGAATTTCACGGCTGAAGCACTCGCAGGTGCCGCAGACAGCAAGACTAAGGTCGTCTGGTTGGTTACTGATGCCACACGATATGTAGCAAGAACATGATTGCCAGAATCAAGATATACCAGGTCATCACCTTGAGATACACCGACAGTCTGAAACTGTGCTGATGCCGAGGTAAAGATAAGTCCGGTGACATCCGTCGCGCCATCCACAGGGTAGCTGGTGCTGTTATTTTCAGGCCATTCCTGGCTCTGAATGAATAACTGACGATTCAGTAAGCAGATACGCTCTTTCTTCTCAACTGGTGTTGAAAGAGCAGTCACATGAGCAGGATACAGTGAGAGATTGGTCAGATCCTGAGTCAGAGGCACTAAGGTATAGACCTCCTCGGATTCGAGGAACTCAAGAGCATTTTGATGCTCTACCACGCTATCGGCATTTAATCCGATAACGAAGATGCTGTTTACTGTGGTATTCAGTGCTACTGAAGCAGCTAATGCCAGAGGATTCTGAGGCACTGGGAACCCAAGCAGAGTGGTCACATCAGTGATGCTGTCAATCTGCGTCAGAACACCAGTCAGATCCTGTCGCAGGGCCTGGTAGGTAATAAGCACGGTGGCTGAGTACGGTCCAGAGTTCGTTTGCTGAATCTGATAGCTATTGCTGATGCTATTGAAAGGCAGACCTCTGAGATACGAATAGGTATCGCTATTAGCGGTAGCCCCTAAGAGGGGCGTCAGGAGGGTTAACAGATCAGGAGTCGCAGAAGCAACCTGGTAATTCCCAACTGCAGCACCAGAGGTAACAACGAGGTAATCGCCAGCAGTATTCAGGAACGTATTCGCTCCACGAGCAACGCGATCAACCTTGAAGGTATCTACGGTGGTTGAATTTACATCTTGCAGAGTCGCTAAAGAAGGTCCGCTAGTTTCGCTGGTAGTCAGAGTCTTTGTCAGCCACAGAGTAGAACCTGAGAGAGCAGGACTTGCAGCAATGGTATACGTTCCATCGTTAGCTGGATTCGTAGCATTTGAGATGATAATGAAATCACCAGCGACGATTGAGCCGGGAATCGCGGTAGAAAGAATGATCTTTGCCTGTGTTGGATGTCCACCACCAACGTCTGATGCTAAGATAGATGAAATCGAGGCATTGATGAGTACATAGTCCGTACCATCGACCTTACCCAGTAATCCAGGGCTAGCGATCTGAATGGTATTTGCATTTAATACAGCAGTGATGAGATAATCACCAGCGGCAGCAGGATCGCCATCGCCACCAGCGTTCACATCTTGGACATTCGCTGTACCGGCTGCTGAACCCTGATTAGCACCACCAAGTAATCCAGATACGTCTACATTCGCACCAGAAACTGCAATAATGGTATAGGTTCCATCATTACCGCTATCAGTAGCGCCAACAATAGTAATTTTATCACCAGCGATGATGCCAACAGGTGCTGATGCCGAAAGAACGATACGACCATTACCGGAAGAGCCTTGGTTCTTAGTTAACGAAGCAATAGACAGACCCTGCCAAGGAGTTGGCATAACTGGAGCAGAATGAGTGACACGCAGGTAATCGCCAACTTGAACATTAGTACCAATCCCAGCCTGAGTAATCGACTGCGAACCAGTCGCATAGTCATTATCGAGATTGGTGACTGTAGTCACGTGAGCAATAACGCCGATATCATCCTCTGCGATCACTGATCCAGTGAAAGTTCCACCGAATGATCCAGTAGCCAGGGCACCAGAAACTTCCTCATGGACTCTGAGAGTATTAGGATCAATCAGTTGATCGATAATGTAGGTAGCAACGTTACCTGCAGGAGAAGTAACAAGCAGTTTCGAAGATCCACCACTTGTAACGCCTAAATCAAGGAAATCGACATTAGGATCTGAGAAGATAATGCCGTTAGAGGCTCCGGTCACCGAGTTATTGTCATTCAGCTGAACAGTCAGATCTACATCACCAGGAATAGATACTGTCGAAGATCCAGCTGTAACTAAGTTGGTAATTTCGAATAAACCGAGAGAATTCTGTAAGAAGGTCCGCACTGTAGCCTGATTCACTACCGCACCCTGAATCAATTCAGGATAAGGAATGGTAGCAGGTGTTCCACGTGAGTAAGAACCAGCGTTGCCTTGAGCGACCAGCTGGTTACAGACACCAATGATGCACAATGGGAGGTCAGGAGCATTTAAGACAGGACTTGTCGTAGTAAAGTCTTGCTCAACTGTCACATCTGGTACTTCGTAAGCCATTTAATTCCCCGTAATATCTGGTCGTTGCTGAGGTGGTGTGCTATCGTTAGTCAGTATATCTTGGACTTGGTCGTTGCCCACTGTCAATCCGCCTGGAACGGTTATTTGAACATGTGCGCCTGATCCAGATTCATTAGCAGAGCCGTTTAATGGTGATAAGAGAAGGATAACATCACCAGTTATTGTTGCTATGCGATAGATCCCGTCGTTTCCGTTTACTGATCCTACTATACTAAACTGACTTGCTTGTTTCAAGTTAGGGTTCGTAGAAGCACCAGTTACCGTAATAGTGCCATTAGCAACATTTATCGAAGCAATGGCATACATAATAAATGTATCCGGCAATGTAGCATGTGTTGGAGATAGAGTTTCAGAAATACTCAGTTTATTGAGCTGGAGATACTCTTGGCTAAACTTCCATTCTTCCTTCCATGCTAACTTTAAGAAGACTGGCACCACGGTGAGTTCTATCTTAGAATCGGCTGAAACAATCGTCTCCGCACCAATACCTGCGATATCGAGTTTATGGATGCCATAAATGGTACGAATAGACTGTTTGAAGAATGTAAATAACTGGAATACGAGACTTGCCAAGAATTCAGCTTCGAGACCTTCTCTAGAAAAGCAGTTAATCGTCATATCAACTTGAATAAGATCTTGATAAGTCTTATTCTCAGCGAAACGACTATTAGTCTTAAAGTTATCATTCGAAGTATTCATCCACTGGATCTGTCCACGAGAGATAACTAACGAAGGACGGGTCTCTACTGTTTGCAGATTCTCTACATTCGTATCTATGATCTGTATCTTGGACACCTTTTCATCTGGTGACCATATGAAATCATTCTTATCGGAATACAGTTTCTGACGAGAAAAAACATCTTTAAGGAAGTGTAATAACACATCCTTAGCTTTAGATGGATAATTTGTCTCAGAGATCATGCATCTCTTGGGACGTAATGATCACGACGAGTGAGTACTGGCTCGAACTCTGGTACATGATCATTGGTTACATCACGATTAATATGCTTATAGTAAGCTAAAGCACCCATAGCTAAGAGTCCACCTAAGATAGCACGGTTTACTGGATCTTTCGATTTCAATACTTTTTCACTGGATAAACTACCAACTAAAGCACCTAAAGTGCCAGTAGCAATGTATTCCATCTCAGCTGTCTTAGTAATCTGCATGGTCTATAGTACCTTACTGGCGACTAAATCTCAACATGGGATACGATTCGTTCATAGCTCGTAAGGCAACATCGATATAATGCACACCTTCATAGCCTTTATAGTGCCACTTACCTTCGTTGATAGATTTTATGGTGCATCGACGGAAGACACCGTTAATTGGGATAGTTTTTCCTAAAAGGTACCACATAATATGTGGTTTACGACCTGTATCGATGAATTGAGCGTAGTCTTTATCTGAATAAATAAAGATGATATTATCGATGACATACCCACGCATGCTTGCAGCTAATTGGCCAGTCGGATGCTTTAAAACACCTGAATACAAATATTCTTTGATCGAAGTAACCATGTCCTCTTTAATGCGAGACATGCCTTCAAAATCAACATCGCCATCAACAGCGATTTTGGTGATCACTTGTGTCTACCTACCATATACTCAATGTCATTGGGATTAATCTGAGTAGACTGAATAATCTGTGAAATAGTCGCACCCATACGAGTGGTCTGAGTCACTTTAATAATACGATAACGCTTTCCAGTCTGTGGATAGAGAAAGAAATCTCCATCCTTCAGCTGTGGATAGTTAGATGTCTCTACAATGAAGTTATCTGGATTACGTGCAGGACCTAAAGTAGCTACGATATCATTCGGCACATTGGTATTCAAGAATCCTGAAATAGGATTCCAATACCCACCAGCAAAGTTTGTTCCATAACAGACTTCGCAGTTTGCTTTGCTTTTGCGCTGTTTCAGCGCATCCCAGCAATTAGGGCAATACTGACCAAAGGTCTTTTTACTGTAGAAAATGGCAGGAATACCCGTATAGCGCTGAAGATAGACATTCTTTTTACGTATTAACTCTAATGCCACAGCATCTGGTTGCCAAAGATTGTAGTAGACTCCGTAGTCCTTAAAGTCCTTGGTTACGATATTTGTGATACGAATCGTATAGAAGTACTTACGGCTATTCGAGAAATTATTAACTGTCGTATCAATATACTCGAATGGCGTCACATTCTCAGCTATAAGAGCAAAGGGACCTTCCTCTGCACCTGAACGCAGGATACTGAAAGCATAGTCACTCAGTAACTCAGCAGTGGGCTCAATGGTCCAAAAGAGGCGTAGAGCCTCAATTTCGATCATCATGACACGAACTTCATTCATCACTAACATTATGATCTACCTAGATTTGCGGATGAGACGTATTTCTCATCCTTCCCTGCTATCAGTTTATGATAGAGATCAGAATTTTCAGTAACAGCATCTAGCGTCAGAGTCTTAAAGGTAACAAATGCATTTTCAGCAGAGTTATTCAGCTTATCAATGGCTTTATCTATACGTTCTTCTAAGTTGAATTGATCACCTGTATAAAAAGGTACGAGATCCTGCCAGAGCTTACGAGCTAAGTTTGATGAGCCATCAGTATCTTTAGCAAAAAGCATAGAGATATCGAGTGTCAACTTGTAGTTATGAGCTAATGATGTCTCGATAGAGATGAGCGACTCTGTCAGTTGCGATATGACTTTAGCCCGAATCTTATTAGGCGTCTTGCTATAGTGATTCTCAGTGAGACTCTTCGTTACAATATTAATAATGGCTGAGTGAAACACGTACTTAATCTTATCCTCTAAGATTACTAATGATTGATCCGTGCTAATAAATCCACGTTGTTCAGCGGCTAATATGAGAAGACGATTACCGATAGTATTTCCCATATTATTCACTGAGCTAGTAATCTGCTTAGTCTGCTCAGTAATAGCATTCTTGAGATTTTCACTATCTTCATGGATAGCTTCAGTGTGTTCAGAAATGACCATAGACTGCTGATGAAGCATCTCCTTCATACCAGTCATAGCGTCCACAAACTTGGCAGTACGTTCATTCTTAGAGGCGAGTTCTTTTTCCTTGAACTCAAGCTCTTTTACTTTGAGCCTATTTTTCTCTTTCAGAGTGCGAGCCTGCCAAATAAAGTATGCTAAAATACCTAAAAATAATAATACTACTGAGTACCACTTGAAGCTTACTAACGCATGCAAAATATCAGCGATATATTCCATTTAAGATACTCTCCAACTGATACCCAGTATACCGAATAAACAAACACGAACCATTACTTCTTCGTAGGTAAGGCTGCCTCTAAAGCATCGATAATACGAGAGTATAGAATGGATTCCTGTTGAGTCAGTTCAGTCTGACATTCATCATCGAGCATGATTTCGAGAACAGCCTGTAATGATTGGCTCTTGGCAGCATCTGCAGAAGCGTCAATAATGACAGTGACTTCTTTTTGTAAATCTGCAAATGCGCTATTAAATCCGTCTTGATCTTTAAATACAAATGAATTACCTTTAGTCTTTCGCGCACCCTGATCATCAAACTCCACAAACTTATCTACCAGCTGCAGACGAGCCTTCTCGAAATCACTCATCTGTTCACTGAGATATCGCAATACACGACTCTTTTGTACGTTTCTTCCACCACCTTTGACGACAGTCTTCAGGAGGATATCGTAAAAAGTTTTAGCTACAGCAAAAGTAACTGAAAAAATACCAGCATCGGTCATAGAGTTTCCTTCTAAGGTTTGAATGATAGAATATCACCCAAACCTTAGAGTCAAGTCTTTACCAGAGTGCAATTAAGAGCGTTGCTGTAGTATTTGTGCTATAAACTTGCTGTGCACGAACATACAGCACAGTTCCAACTGGTACTGCAGTAAATAATACAGGAGCCTTATCATTAACGAGCTGCATACTGATATTACCAGCGCCACCTACATAGATAGCACGAGTGACAAATGGCAGTGCTACTGTATCACTTTTGGTGATAAGAGCACTATTGCCAGCTGGTGAATTGAGTTGAGGCTGCTGAGAAGAGAAGATATCAGTCATAATCATTCCTTAGGTAGGGACACCGTATGAGATAACGATACTACCGCTACCTTGTGTGGATCCATCAGATGTGAGATAAGCAAAGACAAGAGTTTGTGCTGATACATTTGCATCAAGATTCGTAATATAATTACCTGCAACTTTAAGATTCGCTGCTCCAGTACCTAAGAATGCAGCAGTATCAGATACATCGCCGATGCTTAAGGTTGGAGCCGATCCATTTAATGGTGTAGTCACGAGTACACGAATCTCAAAGATCAGGTTACCACCGGCTACAATGAGAATAGGGCGAGACGATGGATCTGAGTAAGAAAATGGAATAATAAACTGTTGTACTGGATCCTGTGGATTACCACCGTCTCCACCAATACCACCTATAGATGGAACATCTGCGATAGTATCTTCTTCTGGAGCAGGCGCAGTAATAGGTAAATCAGAGTTAAAGATACCCCAGCCGGAGTCATAATCGTATTCTGATCCAACGCCGCCATAAGAGTCTTGGATGTTAATAGAAACCTTTAAATCAGTTTTCTTACGCTCATAATCAGCATCTAAGTATTGGAGCCATTGCGAATATTCACCAATTTTAGCATGATCGTCAGCAGAAGTACCACCATCTTGGCTTGGTAAATGCTCACGTGAATGCCAGATACCGGCGCTCTTCAGCAACTCAATAGCTGCTTTTCTGATTAATAGATGAGGAGCAGGATGCGTTTGAAGTAGTACAGAAGCAATCGGCGGATTACTAATATTCCAATCCCAGAGAGCATCCATAATCGCCTGGCGCACAGACTGATCATCGCTTTCATATTTACCACCAAGTAGCTTATTCAGCTCCTTCGTATCACGAATATAGAGTCTCGTTCTACGGACAGCTATTTCCATGATCTTTGGGTTATTTTGCATGAGCGATTTCCCTGCTACATTCTAGCACAAAGCTGAGCTAAAAAAAGACCCTTGTAGACTACCCGTCTCTTGGACGGACCTACAAGGGCATCAATCTAAAACCAATTATCAATGAAATCAAACAGTAACGGTTGATTCCGTTGTCTTCGTCGCAGGTGGTGCTGCAGGAGCAGTAACTTTTGGAGTCTTTGGAGTCTTTGGAGTCTTCACTTCAGGAGTTGGCTTCTCTACAAGAGTAGCCGCATCAACATGATGATGCTCAGGAGCATGCGCTACAGGATGCTTCTCAGCATCAGTGACAGTCGTAGCAACAACATCCTTAACTTCTGGTGCTGGTGTTGGTTTAGGCGCAGGAACCGTAGAGGGTGCTGACTTAGGCTTTGTTACATCACCAAGTAGTACTGACTGATTCTGAACAATAATTTTATCGACCAAAGGAGGCTTCACAAAGGTAGGGGTACGGAGTGCTGGATTAGAGTTATTATCAACTGTAAAAATATCTGGCTTACCATTAAAATAGGTTAAAAGCTTCGCAAGATCCTTACCAATAGCATGATAAGATTTTACGGCATTAGGACTGAATTGACCGAAAGGTGACGAAAAGGAACTATTAGTCTTGTTTGTTACGATTAATGTCATTATATTCTCCGAAGAGTAGTTTATATAGTTATGGTCAGAGTCAATGGAAAAGCCCAGGAATTTCTTCCTGGGCTTCCCTCCGACTACCAAAAGGACTTATTAGGTCCCAAGGGTAACGGCTGCGGCAGCGTTCAGATTGCCGATTCCGATTGCAATATCTTCCCATGCACGCCATGAGATGATATTGAAGTCCTTCTTGATCACAAACTTCGTCTGATTCAGGATGTAGAACTGTCCCAGGAAGCGAGGAGCGGTGAAGGCGTACACAACCTTCAGGCTTGCTGCTGTGACAGTGAACGTCTCTGCGAGAGATGAGTTTGAGATGGCTTCATTTACCACGATGGAGTTGGCACCAACCGACGCAACCGTCACAGTCAGTCCGTTATTCTCATGTCCACCTGAGATCACAATCGAGTCACCGCGACCAATTGGCACCAGGTTTGCACCTGAGAAGCTAAAGGTCTTGGTGCTGGCTACTGCGCCAGTGGTTGTGAGCGTGGTGACTGTTCCGCCTGGAACGTATGCAGCATTCTTGAAGAACATCGAGGTCTTAATCGAGGTGATAACCTTGCGACCCAGGAAGGTAGCGTAGGTGTATCCGTCGATAGTGACCTTCTCGATCAGATCGTCACCGAGGACGGTATGATCGAATTCCAGGATATCATTCCAGGTTGTGGTTGACATCAGGAATGTCTCAGCCTTGAGGCGCTGATTCTCAATCAGATTGATAAGGACCTTCAGGGCGCCCTTGCTCAGATCTGGAGTGCTTCCGATGTAGTTAACCCACATATCGTTGCTCAGAATACCTGCATCGACGTTGGCCAGGAAGCCTGCGTCTTCGATACCCTGAATATCCTTGACCGAGTTCTCTTCAATCACCTTGGTGATAGGATAGTCGTAGGCCAGGAGTTCGGTCTCATCCTTCGAGAAGTCCTCGGAGGCGATACGATAGAAAGGCACTGCGTATCTCTTGCCCACAACGTAACGACCATCGGGCTCGCCTTGGAAGTTCATTGCCATAGCCTTCGAATCAGGCTCGATGTCAACGATCTTGACGAAACCGTCATTGGTCACGCTGCGTGTAACGTCAGAACGAGTGACATTCACTGGAGGAAGGATCTGACGAGCAAACGATGTCTCGCGCAGGATCTTTTGGATGTAGGCGCCGCCTACTTCGGCCAACTTCTCCAGACCTTCGTTGTTGCTAAGAGCATCAACGAATAATCCGTTTAAGATGGAGGCATTATTATCACTCATTTGATGTTATCCTTGTTTAAGTTTTTGTAGGTAGGTTAGTTATTACTGTAAGGTACGGAACTGAAGGCGTCCAGCAACAAACTGCTCACAGATAGCGACATTGATATCACTACCGGAAGCAACGCGAAGACGGAAGCCAACTTGGCCAGCTGCGGCTGAGTCTACTGCGAGGTAATTACCTACTACAGGAGTTCCAACGTAGCCTTCGGTTCCAACGGCGAAACGATTCTGTCCGTACTGAACGGTGATAGTCTCTGAACCAACGCTATCAGGACGAGCATTCTCATTACCGAGAACGATGAGCTGAACGGGGCCTACGCCACCAGCAGAAGGGGCAATCGCGTTGCCATTAGCATCGCGTGAAACCCAGGTTCCAGATTGTGCGATTGAGGTGCCAGAATATCCAAGGACATTGCGGCGGATCTCGTCATAACGTGTTAATACTTCTAAAGCCATGTGATTAAACTCCTCTACTGAGTAGATATTCTTCTATTAGGTTTGTGGATTCGACTGATGCAGTCTTGATTGTTCCAAAAGATGTGTAAGTAGCTGGTTCCAAGAGAGATTGACCACGTTCAGGGCTTGTTTTAAGTTCGGCTATCTTTTCGTCTAATTGGTCGATATCGATGATACCTTCCTTTAAGAGTTGGATGGCTAAGTCTTGTGCGTGTGCGGTCTTTTCCTGGTCTTCTAACTTGATTTGAAGTGCTATCTTATCTTGTTCTAGATTACGGATGAAGCTTGCGGTTTTCAAGAGGACATTTTTATCAACAGCCACTTTAGTCTGCTGCTTATCATGTTCCGTCATTTTCTTATCTCCCGCTAAAGCTTGCGCCCCTTGATTTAATGCTACTGTAGCAGCAATGGGCACCACAATCTTACCAGCCTTGCGGATGGGTTCAGTAGCTCTATGAGTATCGTGTCCTTTAGTTGCGAATTCAACCCTGTGTTTATCTTCTTCAGTTAAAGGATGGTTATTCTTGATTTTATCAAGAACTTTATCATCTACAGCGTGTGCATGCTGTTCGTTTACTTTAAAAGCTTTCCCAACTCCTGGGACCTTACCAAGATGCTTACCAAGATATTCATCGGCTTTATCGATATGCTTGCCAACGTGGTTGTATACAGCCCCGCGAACTGTATCAGAGACTACTTTTTTATTCTCTGCATACGTTCTCGCATCTTTCTTACCAGTAGCTTTATGAAAAATCTTCCTAGCTCCAGCAGCTAAACGACTACCTACACCAATAGCTGCATCAGCAACTAAAGATCCAGTGCCAGCATCTACTGACTGCGCTCTACGGAGCTTATGAAGAAGTTCAATCTTAGACGACATGAGTAATAGCGTCCAGTAATGCCTTCATTTCGGCAATCTTGGCTTGTTTGCTATCACCAGCGGATTTGAACTGCTCCGCTTCTTTATCAGCATTACCATTGAAGGCCAATGCTTCTAATAAAGATGCGATCTTACCTGATTCAGTCTCTTCTTTTACTGGAGTAGCTACAGTAGCTACCTTTTCCATATCAAGCTTGTGAGACTGCTTCAGAATGGACTCTACGATATCATCGGGAGTTAATTGCATGGGAACCTCTATCAGATTTTAATCTGTCTATGAGTTATTACAAGGTCAAGAAAAAAGGGATGTACATAGCGTACATCCCTTTCGGACAGTCAGGTCCCTGTAAGAAGATTACTTCTTATTTTTCTTCATCTTGTATGCTGCGAGTCCACCGACTACTGCTCCAGCACCAGCGGCTGCAGCTGCGGTTGACTTAGGATGAGTCTTAGCAAATTCCTTAGCCTTCTCAGCCCCAGAACGTGCATGAGCCATACCAGCCGAAGCGCCCTTTGAGGCCTTAGCTTTAGCAGCCATTGCCATCTCTCTGACTCTCTTCAGTCCAGCGCCAGTCTTTTCCTTAAGTCCAGCCTGCTTCTCCACGGCTTCCTCATAACCTTCAACGATCATGAGAGCAGCAGCAATCTTCTCGTCTTCTGAATCAAATGCGATCTCATCGGCATCGAATTGGTCAGCGACAGCAGAGATGGCCTCAGCCTTTTCATCAGAGATCTCGACTTCAGCCTCTGAAGTAGTCTCTTCAGCTTCTGCAGTCTTCTCGGTTAATCCGGCAGTCTTGACTACTTCAGCGTAGTAAGAAGCTAAATTGAGTTCTTCAGTCATTTTAGTAGTTCCTTGTATAAGTTGTTAAATTAGCCGTTAGTAGGAAGGTCGGTCTTATTAGTACGGACTTTCTTAAGAGCATTGGCAACAGCTGACATGCCCTTCAGCTCAGTAGTAGCAGGTCCACCCGCATGGGTAGCATTGAGCGCTACATCGCGCTTACCAGCACCTGAGTTGTTCTTAGCCTCAGTATAAGCTGCATCCTGAGCGTCAGCGATCTTCTCGCCCATCAGCTCATCAAGAGTCATACCAAGAGCGGCGGCAGTCTTCTCGACAGCAGCTTCATCGATCTGATCAGCCAGATAAGCGATCTTGGTCTGCTCGGCCACGAGGCCACGTGCAAACAGACGACCTTGGAATTCGAGTTCCTCAGCGAGCTTCTCAGCCTCTGCGGTCTTCTCTTCCTGCTCACTCATATCCATCAGAGCCTTGAGGGCTTCTGGATTAGCGGTAAGAGCCTCGGCAACCTTCATCGCCTCAGGCGAGAACTTAGGAGCTTCGGATGTCTTAGCTGCAGCTTCAGCGGCAGTCTTCTCAGCTTCGGCTTTCTTATCAGCCTCTGCTTTAGCGGCAACAGCGACAGCTGTGGCAGCAGTCTTCTCTGACTCGGCAGGTGTAGTACCAGCAGCGAGCTGAGCGAGAACTTGTTCGATAGTCATGGTCATTTGTTTTCTCCGTGTTTATTAGAGTTAATTTTTTTTAGGGCTTTATTGATGGCCCACGAGTCGAGAGCGCCACCAACGATTGAATGAGGAATGCTGCCTGATAGCGATGTCATAGGTCCAATAACAAAGTTATTTATCAAATCCATCTTACCAAGCTCGGCAGTTTTTTTCAAGCCCAAGACTGCGGCATTCGCTGCTAACGCCAAAGCACCAGGGTGATCCTTGATCACCTTCTCGATTCCATTGAGATCACGATGTTTTTCTCGCTCAGTAGCGTAACCGTGTCCAATATAGGGAATAGCAGTTGCTAATAGCATCTTATTTACCATAGACGCATTCGCATGTTTTTCAAATGCTGATTGTGCTACTGATGCCATAGCCGTACCGCCTGCAATCGCTGCAGGCAGTGCAATAGGATTTTTATCGATCAGCTTAAAGAATTGATCGATAGTTCCATTGCGAATCGAGGTGCGATACTTAGCATACAAGATCGCTAAGAGAGCGCCTAAGGTAATGCCAGCAGGCAACATCTTATTAAATTTTTCATACGAAGAAGCTGCCAGAGATTTCTTGGCCTTAGCCTGTAACTCATCTGATGGTAAGGCAGCAAGCTTCTCCATACGATTAATGGCGTACAATCCATAGTAAGCGCGCTTCTCAGCATATTTACGTAAATCACGTGAAATATCCATATCAATAGAAGCATCCCAGTTAATATCTGAGGCTTCCTTATGGAAATCAGGTGAACGACCCATACGTAATATAATGAGCTTACCCATTTCATGGGGCTTAGCGAGAATACCAGATGCTAAAAGATTACTGAGTGCGTTATGTAGAGGTAAATTACCAAGATTATCAAGAGTACTATCTGACAGATCATCCTCAAAGCATTCCATCTCTGGACACCCAATAGAATCAGATACTTCTCCGATGGATTTACCACCGGGTATGACTTTCTTGATCTCCGACTTCTTAGCAAGATCTGCTTCTTTCTCATTATCAATCATGCCATATTCTGCGGCTTTTTCAGCAGAAAACAAGGCTATAACTGAAGCGACTTTCTGGATGCTCCAGCCAAGAGGATCGGCAGGAATAGTTACCTTTGAGATATCGAAGAAACGAGGCTTTTTATTGATAGCATAGACGCGTCTTCCATCAGGAAGAATCTTACCCATCATATTCTTGAGATAGAATCCGTACTCGTTTACAGTTTTATTGAACTTGCCAGTAATCGAGCAGTAGTCGCCAGGAACCTTACATCCCATGCTAAAAGCAATAGGAAGTCCTTTTTCAGCACGCATACAGGTATCTGGATCTCCCAGATACTGGATACCATTGATGGTCTCATTAGTGCGATAGACCTCAATAATGAGTTCTACACGATGCATAATGAAGTTATATTCAGCTATAATTACTTTACCGAAACGAGGATGACCTTGATCAGGCTTATTCTTATGATGATGATAGAATGAAGCGTATAAGAATGTCTTATAACGCTGCATAGCAGGTACACCACCAGGATTCTTAGCGGCCTCTTCCTGATCCTGCATTCCTAAGAGATCTTGCTCTGAGAAATAATCTCCATTACGGTTGGGACCATAATAGTCACCAGCCGTCATAGCGATCATATGCAGATATACACAATTCTTATTGAGCTTCGCTGTCTTAGCAAAGTTCAGAATCGATTCAGGTACATACTTTCCTAAACAAGCAGCGACCTTTTCATTGCTATCTTGGCTCGTTAACTGCCGAATAGCAACTTCACCTTCCGGGGTAAATGACTCAATATCTATGACTTTAAACATTATCGCCCTTTAAAGTCAGTTTCTTACCCTTACGCACCATCTCATGACGGCGAGCCTCTTCACGATCCTGCACATCGCCATTGATCTCAACTCGATCTGGTTGATCTTGAAAATCCATACTACCGGCTTGTTTCATGGTTTCGTTGACTTGACCCTTAAGAAATCCTGGTTCTTTGACAGAACCTGGCTTCTTTTTCGGAACGAAAGCATGAGTTGGAACATCGATAGCATTAATCTTATCATAATCTAAAGTCGTGTCATCTTTTTCGTCTCTGGTATAACCAGGAGCGCCATCTGCTAACTTCACGATAGCCTGCTCAATAAGTGACATTATCGACATATTTAAATGATTGATCCGTATGGCCGATCTTAAGATAGTATGGGGAATGTATCTTATTCTTCAAGCGTACCAATACCGCTTCGTCACCAGAGACTGGTAATTTATGATCACCAGCACGTAACTTAATATCGCATTGTAATGCAATATTAACCATCTTTATGAGAACAGGATCATTGGATTCAATGTTACCATTGTAATATCCAACTACACGCTCTTCAGTACCTTTTCGCTTATAAAAGACGATCATGGACAATACTGCCTAAAATGAGATGGGCTTTCTTCTCATTTGGCATTAGCTTATCTGTGGCATGGAATGCTGCAAGACCAATAGCAGATCCAGCAATAGTGCCTAAAATAGTGGAGTTACGTTTATCCACGATATACTTTTTAACCATGTCAGCAAATTTAGCATTCGGTATCGATGCTGTAGCGAATGCCTCTCCATTCGATAATTTAGCCTTTTGATATGCCTCAGCATATTCCTTGATAACCTCTGGATGTTCTTTTAATAACTTTGAGGTAACCTTTCCACTAGCAAACTGACTACCAGCAGCTATTCCACCTATAATGGAACCTTTTAAAAAACCCTTTGATCGTCCTTTTAATGAACGATCACTGGTAGTAGAAGCACCAACAGCGCCACCAATACCCATAAATGGAAAGAGTTTATTAACGAAAAACGTATGCATTAGACATTCATCATATCTAAGATACTATTCGTCGCTTTAGCCGTATCTCCAATAGACTTAATCGCGGTATTACCCACTGACTTCAGACGAGAATCATTCATATTTTTGTCCGCTTCGATCAGTTTAGCCAACATGGTATGATCGATCATATCGTATTGCGACAACTGCTCTAAAATAGAACCAGCAATGATATGATTCGTCATCAGATTAGGCGCAATATGAAATAACATATTAAAGTGCTCAGTAGTACGCTTCAGATTCGACTTCAGATCAGGCTTATCTTTCAGAACCTGTTCTAATGACTGCTTTTTCTGTACATGCTTGAGCAGGTATCCACCAACAATAACGCTAGGGATAACTCCTAATGCAGCTGCGCCAATCATATTACGCATATTCGTAACATGCGGTAGCGATACTTTGGGAGTAGCGGCTTCCTTCTCCATCTCATCGGCTTTTTCTTCTACGAGATTGCAGAACGTAGTAAAATCATCAATAGTTTCGATACCAAGAGCAGCGATCTTCTCCTGAAGAACATCAGCTAATGAGTTATCTGCTTTCGCTTCAATCAGTTCATTAATAAGATCAAGATTGTCCGTGCTCATTTGCCTGCTCCGAAAGTGGGATTCATGCCTGTTGGATGTCGATTTTCGCCGTAATTTCTTGAAAGTTTACCCTGATAGTCAGAGTTTGCTTTGATAGCTCGTACACCTAAGTAACCAGCTGCTCCAACGCCTGCAGCTCTCGTCAGGCTTAGGCGACTACCACCCTTACCATTCGGAACATACAGAGCCTTATGAGCCACATCAGCACCGACTTCCAGTGCTTTACCGGTACCAGTCACGGCTGCACGTCCAACCTTTTTAGCTCCAGTAGCTAATAGATCGAAAGCCGAAGCTGTTTTGATCATTGATTCGAAAAATGGGTTCATTTTTTAATACAGTTTTTGAGTTCTTGGATCTTCTTACCAATCCACTGAGTTCCGCCTTCAACAGCTAAACGCTCATCGGCCTTACTGAAGAAGTCTCTAATGACTAAATATAAAGGATGTTGGCCGTTTACAACTCGAACACCATAGTTACCAAGTAACTTGCTAATATATTGCTCATCTACTGGCTCAGAAGCAGAAGCTACTTTAACGCCGTCTTCAACCAGTTTCTTAGTGATATCAGCAAACATCGTCATAAGCTCAATTTTACGCTCTGGAAAGCTGATAAGCATCGCTGCAAAGAGATCGTCACGGGTATAACCATCAAGAATCAGGTTCTTAACTGTGGAATACAGGTCTTTGAGATATCCAGAAGCTGCAGCCTCAGCAACAATCAGCTTATTCATCAACAGAGTCTCAGCAGAAGCCATCTTCTCCAACACGATAGTGACTCGCTGATTATGTTCTCTCGGGGCCATATCCATGACTTCAGGAGATCCGAACATATCCATAATACGATCAGTATCAACTGAACGTGGAATCGAAGGCTGAGCATTAAAAGTTGTATCCACAGGTGGCTGCCTTAAGTCTTTAAGTTCTTCAAGAACCTCAGAAAGGTCCGTTGTTGGGAAGGTGAATGTCTTATCAGAGACCTTGTTAAACAGTCTAGTGTATGTCAGCTGATTCGCCAGTTCACAAATACGTTGGATCTGGTTCTGGTTTAGATCATGCTTATGTGCGATAGTAGCTACCGACTTCTTAATAGGTACTTCTTTCTCTATAAAAGAGTCAGAAGCTATTTTAGCCCAGGTAGAAGCAAGAGTAGCATCGAACATGTATTACCTTCGTATTACCCAATAGGGTACGGTGTTTTACCCTATCTTCAAGAGATAAGGGAGGGGAGGGGGGTATAGGGAAAAATAGGCACCTTTTGGTATAAGCTATATACACACCCATTGAAGAACTACACTTCTTCATACAACAAGGAATATACCATGCTCTTCGGAATCCCCACTCAGACCATCGTTGTCGGAGTCGTCTGCGCCGCTGCCGGTGCCATCGGTGGTGCCATGTACGCCAAGAGTGCCGCCGCTGCTGACATCAAGGCGCTCACCGATCTCAACGCCAAGCACAAGGTGGAGATCGAGAGCCTCACCAAGCTGCTCGACCAGGCCACCTCGACCAAGCGCGCTGCGTGATCTGTTGATCATACAAACCGCAAGGTTTGTATGATCACTTAGCTATGTTTTTTAGGTATAAGTTAAATACACCACCAACAAGGAACCCTATGTACTCTCAGACTCCAGAAGAGATTGCTCATAGTATCAGTCTCCTCAAAGATGATATCCAAATCCGTATGCGTGCCATGCATTACTATCTCATGCAGCAAGGCTCTGCGATTCTGGAACGGTTTGTTCGTGAAATTCCTCCTCCAGCAACCCATGAGATGAATCAAGAACTCATCAATCTGGCTCTGCAGAGCAAGATGCATTGGGATGACATTGAGGACAAGATTTGCTTTCCGATGTCAGTCGTGCATAGGAAATACAAGGAGATCGATAGACTCATGCGAGTTAAGACACCTTAATGGTGTCTTTTAGGTATAAGATTAATACACCCTTTCTCTAGGAACTATTATGCTAATCTATTATTTTGGATGCTGGGATTCCATTGGCCATCACCTCTATACACCCGGTGGTCGGTATGCAGATGATAATATTAAGAATTTATTACCATGCAAATGGGAAAATCTCGACGGTGGTTTTTCTCCAGAGGAAACCAACACCCAAGGGATAGCAAAGCTCACCCATATTGAAGACTGGACTATTGTTTCATTTTGGGATTATAGCGTAGATACTCGACACGGTTCCCATAGCACATTCATTATTGATGAAATACTGGATATAGATAAAGCTTTAATGTCTGCTCGTAATGTATATCCAGACATCTTTGCTCGTTATAAGTTCCAGATCTCAGGGACCACACAGACGTAAATATTAGTATTTTTTCAGATATAAGAACATTAGAGACATATTGTCTCTACTACAGATTCATCTTAATTGATGATATCTGATAAATATATAGGAGTTTCCCATGAATGACCGTAACGACAATGATCAGAATACGGCTGGGGTTCTAGGGATTCAGTCTGAAGAAAGCATCTCGCACATGTGGGGCGATACTGACGATGATGAAGACATAGAAGATGATGAAGATGATGAAAGCGACGATGACGACTCAGACGACGGTGACGATAACGATACATAATCACACACTTTCCAAGACTAGAAAGATAGGTTTCCCAATGTGAACATTATTACAACTCATGCGTGAACCAGCTGCAATTATGCTGGTCACGTTTTTTTAGGTATAAGATTATGAACCCCAACAAGGAAACCATATGAACCTTATTATCTCGTCGTTATCCGACGTTAATCATCGTCATGCTGAAGATACCATCGTCATGAACCAGCATATCATGGCAGAATGCCATCTCACGCTCAAGGTCGCTAGAGATCCACGTGATCGATACGCAGCAACTGCAGCATTGAATGCGGCTTTCAAGCGTATTCAACTGGCTCATAGCCTCAAACTCTTGAAAGATGATCCCATCCGTTCATCACAGATCTGCCAACAGATCGTTGAGACCCAACCAGAGGAATATCCATGTCAGATCAGAGGCCAGGTTACGTCATCGTCAGTGGTCATTCAACCGAACAGCTCAAAAAGCATGTTCTTGAAGCTCTTAAAGATGGCTACGTTCCAATAGGAGGTATAGCCGTGCTAGAATATGATCATGGATATGGACATAGCCCTGAATACGTCCAATCCATGGTCTTAAAAGAAGTCCTTCGCTAGGTCTGCTCTATGCAGATCGAATCCCCCTACTAAGGGGATTCTTTAGGTATAAGAACATTAAGGAGATTTATTATGTTAACAGAGATTTCCGATAACTATGTTCATTGCAGTAGTCACTCTATAAGGCGACTCAGAGAAAGATTTGATTTCTTTGCCCTCAAAAGCAATTACTTCTGTATGAGATTCCTGGAGCAGAATGTAGATAAATCAGAAATAGTGATAGAATCACGTGAAAAGCATCATCGATGGTATGGACGCACAGCTCGCTATTATCGGCATACCTATCAAGGAACTCCATTAGAGATGTTTTTCATAGTCAGCCCAGATAATATTGTCGTCACAGTACTCACGAAAATACAGTTCCTGGCCTTAATGGAAGATACTCTTCATCTCAAAAGATATCATGCGTTGCTCTATAAGATAGCGAATGCATGATCTCACTAAGAAGTCCCACTAGGACTTCTTTTAGGTATAAGGACATTACAAGGAATAACCTATGCTCATTATATTCTGTATCCTCATCAATTGGATGCTGATAGGCTCTTTGGGAGCAATAACATCTATTAGTCAGTTTAAGCAAGATATGTCTCTAAAAGACTATTTCATGATTTGGACTATTGCTTTCACTATAGGACCTATTCTGTTAACAAACGTTCTTATTCAGCATATACGTAGAAAATGATATGGTGCATCATCTCCTATGTGATCTTTGGAATGTGGATATCATTCCAATGTATTATATTGGATAAATATACTGATATTGAAAGTACCGTCAAAAATAAAAAACTAATCGTTGATTACACATTCATTATTCTAGTTGTGTCTATCTTATGGTTCCCGTTAGGGATCTTTATGGTTGGATCTGTTATCTGGGAGTTATATCACGAGAAGTCCTGAATAGGCTTCTTTTAGGTATAAGATTACTAGCGCTGCCCGATACGCAGTGTCATCTTTATCCATGTTGGATAGAGATAATCTATCGCCAAGGAGTTACCCATGGCTCGTCAATATTCAAATGAAAAATCTTGCGCTGAACTGCGTGGGATCCAAATCTTTCATATCCTTCAAGGTTGTGCGTTTAACCGCATGACGAAGAATTATGAATGGCTTTCAGGCAAACTCGGCTACCCAGGCACGACTGATCTTCAGACCTCACAAGGACTTGGAGTAGGTAGAGTACTCGCATGGCCGTTAGGTCGTCTCATGTCGTGGTGCATCGATAATAAACTACCTCCCATTACCGTCCTTGTCGTGAACAAGAAGACCGGTAAGCCTGGAGTTGGTCTCGTCGGTACCACTGACTTCGATGCTGCCAGGGAAGCGGTATTCGCTTACAACTGGTACGATATTATCGATCCAACCTTCGAGGAGTTGGCTAAGTATCGTAAAGGTAGTGAGGAGGATGTTCCTCAAGTGACCATTAAAGAGCAGTTGGGAGAATATTTCGTAGATGGTCAAACACGACGTGCCTAGATGAATAAAGAAGAGTCTTAAATGACTCTTCTTTTAGGTATAAGATAGTTACACCATCAACAAGGAACTAACTATTATGACTTCATATGCCGAACATCGCATGACGAAAAGCGTTCATGCCAAGCAGTACCTACTCAAGCAACACCCAAAACAAAGACCAGATTCTGATACTCATATCGAAGATCTAGCCAATTTAATGCTGAAAGGTAACTTTTGCCAAGATATGAATGATGCCATTTGTATCAATACTCGCGGTGAATTATGCAATGGACAGAACCGGCTCTACGCTTTGATCAAAGCATCAGAAATAAACCCTGATATCACCATCAGAATGCTCTTCTTGCTGGATCAAGATCCTGATGCTTTCCCCTATATGGACGGCAATGGATTGGCTCGTCGCATGGAAATGCGCCTATCTTTCTTCAGATCTGAGCCTAAGTCTGTACTCAAGAAATATACTAGTCTGATCAGATTCGCCATGCGCGAACTGTATCACTTGAATCCCAAGGTCGAAATCGATGAAATCAACAAATATGCCGATAAGCATAAAGCGATCTTGGATTGGGCGACTGCTCGTGATCCTGAAGATAATAAGGCATTCGTCGGCACAGAATTCGTGATGTCCATGATAGAGATGCATCTGATGAATCCTGCGAAAGCAAGAGAATTCAGAAGGCATGTTCTGAGTGGTGCTAGTCTACCAGAGAAACATCCTGCGTTGGTTCTCCGAACATTCCTGATGGCAAACGAGGCGTCACGCCTCATGCCAAGAAGGAAAGAGATCTACTACAAGTGTATCCGGGCAGTAAAGGAATATTTGTCAGCTGGTGAAGCTGGCCAGATTCGTGGCAACAAACTCACCATCGATGAATGGGAGGAAGAAACCTACGAAATGCTCAAGTCGATGTTTGCTGATTAATAGCAACGAGAGGGCTCACCACCCTCTCGTTTTTTTAGGTATAAGTACTATACACCCCTCAAGGAAACATCCCATCACTCATATCGAAGCGATTAAGAAAAATAATAAAGAAATCGAGCAAACTGAGATTGCATTTAAAAAGGCATGGAGAGCGCGTGATTCCATGAAGATGGCTCGCATGGAGGCATCGTTGAAGATTCTTCGGAAACGACATGAGCATCTCATGGCACAGCCAGAAGAGGCGAAAGCGTCATGACTAGTAGGGCGGAATAGGAGGAATAGGCCATGACTGGCCTGTTTCTTTAGCTATCAAGGACGACCCGTGTAGAATAACTCACCTGCTAGCATGCAGTACATGGTACTATGAACTGCATCATCTGGAGTAGCAGGAGAATGATCATAATACATGATATTATCACGATTATACTCAATATTAATAGCCAAGAAATCATCAGCAAACTTCTGATAGAGATTCCAGCTCGGAAATTCGATACGTCGCTTCTCGATGAGATTAAAGAGATCAGTCATCACGGTAGTACGCCCAATCGTGAACATCAGGCGTTCTTGGTTCCAGTTCACACGATTTTTCTGACTTCCTGAGTTATAGAACTGGCATACACGTTCTGTGCCATAATGATCCATGAGCTTCAGATTATTATGTAATCCAGCACCCCAGTCACAACCGATGAGCTGACAGTTATACTGCTCACAGATAATCTTGATATCTTCTAACTGGAGATTTACGTCGGCTAATTGACCTTCATATTTCTTTTGGAATAAGATCATGAACTTATCTGGATACGGCATCCATGCGCCAATAGTCAGAATAGTGAATGACACTTCACCAGTGAGACCCCAGTCGATTCCAGCTACAGTTGGAGTAGGTAACTGAGGATCATCATGGGCATACCAGTCAGTACGATTCGGATTGCAACAGGCACGCATGAGAGCAGTGGTAAGAGGCTTTGATCCACTATCGTATGAAAGGCCTAAAACTTCGTTATAAAATCTGTGCTGTGGATAGTTGTTAAGTTTAAAAAGAATATCACTCTTCCAATCCATCCACGATGTCTGGAGTTGGCACAGGTGAAATCCTTCAATATCTGATCCAGGATTGGTTTTAATCCATTGGCCTAGAGCAGGATAAAGACGGCATATCTGACATCTCGCGCATACTAGATAATCTTTACCGATATTCTTGAGACCCATCTCCAAATTCCAATGACCACACCCAGAACATTTATTGGCCCATTCACGTTGTGTGCTGCGAGACCAATAAAATTCTATAGCATTATTAGTGGTTTTAGGCGTGCCGCTATAAACAAATGATTTATAAGGATGAGATTTCTCTGCTCGTGGACTATGAGAAGCAGCTTCTTCTATGACACTAAGATTAGATACCAAGATATCCTGAAGCTCGTCTACGCATATTTGATCTGCTGACAAACCGCGAGTTCTGTCAGCATTCAAGAATGCGTAGCGAATATAGATATTAGAGCCGTTTAACAGAGTTTTTTGATCGATACGATCTGTACATGTCGAATCAAATAGATTATCTGCTATATAAGGAGAGTTTTTTAAAAAATCATTTAATCTATCGGAGCTAAAATCTTTTGATTGAGATGCAGAAGGACTAACAAACAATGTATTAAAATATGGGATACATGCACTATTGACTGAAATACGCGCAGATAGCGATGTAGACTTTTCTGACTGACGAGCAAACTTGAGAATTAGTCTCTGTGCTGGCGATTCGTAGATAGCCTTTAAATATGGTCTATTACTCAGATCTAAAGGTTTACCTTTTAAAAATAACATCTTACTAGCTAAAGAAAAAGGTGAAATCATTATTTCTTTACTTTACTTAATAAAGTAAAGCCCTTTGTGCGACCACTAGACAATAAATTACCATGAGATAAAGAGTATTCTTCGCAAAATGGGTTGATAGCATCAGTCGGAATAATTTCGCCATCAGGCATCTTAATAGTATAAAGATTTTTTCGCATATTCTTCTTCATATCATCTGAATATACTCTACCTTTATTCTTGCCCATCATAGAATTTCTAGCTTTTTCTCTAGTAGATTCCGATCTAACTGTTCCAAGTTTAGACAAACCAATATTCTTACAATGCTCTTCTGAACACTTTTTACCTAATTTAGTCACTCGACATTTTTCTATAGACTCTGGTCTATGTTTGCCATGTCCACCTCCAGTACGAAGATTATATCCATTGTCTATGGAATTATATTGTTTAATTAAACAAATTTCTGCTCTATCAAGACCATCTTTAGACCAAGAAGATGCCAGTATGGTCACAATAAAATTGTTGAACCCGTATTTCTTGATTGCATCACGTATTTTAGGCCGATCTTTACCTTTATAATATTCATATACATTCTGTATATAATATTGAGGATTTCTAGTCGTCTGGCCAATATAAAATTTACCACTAGGTGACTCTAGTGAGTAAATCACACCATATGGCTTCTTATCCATACCAGTCATACTACCAAACACCAATTACAACGCAAGTTTATCTTACGTGGTAATCCTTAATCGGCTTCAATCCATCGCCATTATGAATAATAGCCTTAGACGTAGTCTTAGCTGTCTGCCCTACAATGCTCTTAGCGGCAGGTAATCTCGCCGCAATACGTCCAGCTCTAATACCACCAGTTAATGCTGCACCACCAATGGCTCCCTTGAGCGCACCACCAATAGCTGATCCATTATCACTAGATCCACCCGCTACAGCTCCACCAGCTGCACCAATAGCCGCACCAGGTAAAGCAGCTTTACCAATACGTTTTAACATACCACTCTTACCAGCTACAGCGGATACCAGAGAGGCGGTCTTCATGAGATAGGCGAGTTTAGCTGTCATGGGCTTTATGGCAATAGCTTTGCCATTCCTAATATAAGGTGAGATCTTAGGAATCTGATTTGGATTCATGGTCTATCCCAAGGTCATCGATGGTAGATGCATTATCTTCGCTGAAGCTTAAGAGTAAAGCGTTGAAGTTCTTAGAACGCTGAGGTGACTTCTGGATAGACTCTAACTTCACCATACGATCAATCGACTTAAATGCGAGATCAGCAAGACGACGTGTGGTCTCAAGCCCAGCAGAACTACTATCTATTAAGCTTTCTTTATATTTAAAGAACGAGTCTGTGGCAATTTGCTTAATAGCTAACTGAGGATCGATATGGACCGCAACGCCGAGTTTCCACCTGACATAATCCTGAGGCTGCACAATGATAGCATTCCGAAAGACTTGCTCGTCCTTCGGATAACAACGCATGGTGGCAAACCAGTCTTTTTGATCTCTGACAAACGTCAGATCAGCAAAGAGATGCCGGTAATCGATAATAACTTCTAATGGAACAATAATATTGTAAGTAACATGTAGATCATCATAAATCATCTCAGGTGTGAGCCTGCCGATAAAAGAGCATTCAATATGACGCTGAATAAGTCTATTACGGATAATATTATCGAATTTATCTATATTGAGCTTATTATTAATAAAATACTGATTAATTCCAAGTAATGCTGTGACTGACTTTAAGATTGATGGATGCAGACTGTGCATGCCAGCGGTCATAAAATGACTGCGCAGATTCTCAGGAACTGCTATAAGGAAGTATTGATCGTAATATGCAGTTAATAACTCAGTAGATGCGCTAATGCCAGCAGATCGGAGAACTGTACTGATCTTCGTAAAGTCACGATTATATGCCACATAGAGGCATCGCAAAAATCGAGTAAAAGGGAACATATCTACATCATCTTAATGATGCTTAGACATGCCTTCAATAGCCATAGCGACTTTTTCGCTTGGCGTGTAATACGTAATCACTTTTCCGGTACGGCTAAGAACTAATATATTACCTTCAGGATCTCGTAACTTCTTTGATCCATCGAGTGATTGCTTGATGAGCTTAAGCTTTGATGTCTTCGCATCAATAGCCTTCTTAATATAAGCACGCTCAGTGAGTCCCATATCTACTGAGTGCTTCTTAGCATGGCTATGAGCGTTACTAGGACTAGTCCATGCCAACTTCGTCATCTCTGCTTCAGTAGTGACGTATCTCACACCGTCTTCCTGATGTTCTAACGCGGGAATAGGGCCAACCTGCACAACAAGATGCTTTTCAGGCAATACAAACTTATTACCGGAAATAAGCCATGACTTACCATTAATGACTTTTGTCTTGTAGTGGTAGCTACCACGAGATAATCGATCTTGTGCATTAGATCCTCTATCGCCAACAGCGAGATTATCTAACGAGACATTACTGCGTGTATTGTCTAAATGGCGAACCTCATGTTTATCTGGATTAAATCCATCTAAATACGTACTAGCAACTAAACGATGTACTTTGAGATTCTTCAGGCCAGTAGGTGTCGTTAAACGAACTCTTGGATATCCATCCACGGTATCCCTACGAACAATCTCCTTATCGCCACGAAAGATTTTACCTTCGGGTGTAATGGAATAATTTTCGTATCCTGGGATAGGTCTCATTGGAGTGATGCTATAGCCTGTGCGATTTTATCTAGCGATTCTGTCTGATCTTTATTACCCTTATTACGAAATGCTGAAACGAGGATAGCAAAGTTTGGATCTTCGTTATAGCGCTTCTTAGCCAGCGGTATAGCCATATCCTCAGCATTGGTAATTTGGATACCTTTATCAGGCGAGACTTCCATGCTCATAGATAACCATTTCCAACACTGATCTCAGCTGCAGGAGTCGCTGAAGCATCTCCAGATGAAGCATTACCACCAACTGAAGCTTCATCAGCACCTACAAGACCGGTAGGACGACTATTTCTTGGAAATATATCTTCGTGTAACGAATGGTGAGATCCACTAAAACCTTCGATAGCTTTAGCAATCTTCTCGCAATGCGTCGCTTCGAGTTCTTTCCAACCCTTTACTTTATTCTTATCTGAAGCCTTAGAGTTCAGGATGAGCTGCTCTTTCGCTTCATGTACAGCATTACTGTCGCAGATTGCTTTTGCTATCTTTTCTATAGATGACATCGGTTTCTGCTTTCTCAATCGCTTTTTTATTAAACTTTTTATTCTTATAAGCCTGAAGCTGTTCTTTTATACTTTTTCCAGACTTAGAAGATAACTGATGAGCTTCACCAGCAGCAAAGTTTCGCATCAACTTAGCAGCAGATGCAATCTTACTTAGGTGCTTTGACATACTTTAATGTCGGAGCTTCTTTAGGATTTACAACTGGTTTTCTGATAATCTCAGTGGCTGCAGTAGCCTTATTAATACTAGGATTAATACTAGGAGCAGGAGCTTTCATTTTCATGATAGCACTCATCGTACTTGCGCATTTACTCATTACCTTGCGCGACTTAGGACAGTACGTAGCTGAACTGACCAGATTACTGGTAGCCTGTACGTTCTTATTCTCTTGAGTCGATCCATTCGATGAATAAGGGCTATAATCCTCAGACATCATAGATGCTTCAATCGCAGCCATCTTCAGCATGGCCTGCTTCACGCGATACATATTACCGCTATGGGAATCCATATGGAATGTATTAGGACGCTTTCCAAGGGCACCTTGGAACTCTGGCTTCACGAAGTTTTTAGGACCAGATGAGAGGATCTTTGATCCACCCTTCAGGACGTTGCCAACAGTATTAATGGCGTCAGCGATCTTTTCGAAACTCATTAGTCGTCCTTTTTCTTACGCTTGGCAAGATGATAAGCTGCGACACCACCTAAGGCAGCACCAGCATAACGTGTAGCTTTCAGAGCACGTATTACATTCTTAGCACGAGGTAGATCTTGATTTGCCGCCGCCAAATTAAATGCTTTAATAGCATGATCTTTAGCTAAATGATGTGCAAGAGCATGGCCAGCAAGCATACCTGTTTCAACGGCGAAGCCAGTACCAGCTGAACGTAAAACAGCATGAGTACGACTTTCGCCTTTATCCAGTTTCCTTTGACTGCCAATAACAGCACCAACGATAGCGTTGGCCTGCTTTATAGCATCAGCAATCTTTTCTAAACTCATTGTAATCCCTTTAATGAGTCGATGACTCGTTGTAAGTATTTCATAGCCATTTTTGTAGCGTTTTCATCGCCTTTAAGACCAAGTCTGATCATGACCAAGATTTTTGCTAATCCATTAACGCAATCTTGCATATCAGGGAGCATTTGGATGAAGGCTTGGATATTTTCTTCATTCACAAACCCGAGACCAAGAATGGCATCTACGGAATCTGGATCTGAGAGCGCTGCAGCGAGTTTAATACGATCATTCCAACCGAGTTTCACTGGTGTAGGTACTGATGCCACTTTCATGGCCTGACTGTCAGTCACACCAGAAATAATCACACGACCACGATTCTCAGCAGTCTTTACTAACTCTTCAGCATTAGAATAGAATGGCTTTAGTTTAGCAGTCAACTCTACCGCATTCATGCCATGGAACGAACCAACCTTCTCATTCTCAAACTGGTAATTATCACCAGAAAACTTCAGAAATGTCAGGTTAGGACTGATCTTCGCCATAGCCATCTTCTGGAGAACATCGTCCTCCTGAAGAGGATGAATACGCTTACCCAGTTTCACAATACCTAATGATTTAGGAATCAGATAACCGCCAGCGATCTTCTGGATAGAAGCGATCTTTTCTGAGAACTGTAAACGGATAGTCTCACCAAAATGAGTACGAGCTGCGAGCTTAATACCATCTGGAGTCGTCATCTTACTGAGGATCTGGATAGGCTCTAAAGCGACACCACTGGTCTTCACGAAGCATATATCATCGCCCATGTCGAATGAACTCGTGGCTTCAATAGGAGCTGAATAGGACTTACCAGCCATCTTTTCCTGATAGCCATACACATCCTTGCCGATGAATAAGCTATGAGCCAGCTTTTCACCAGCAAGGGTTTCTACATCGTGAATAAACACACCGGTAACGGCACCTTGCTTACGATCTACGACGATAGCTCCACCAGTCTTGGTCAGAGGCTCAAAACCCATATCAATTTTATCGAGAACCATACCTGCAACTTTTGACTGCTGATTCAATGCTTTTGGCGTTGGATCAACCGTCACCAACTTAGCAATTTTTTCTAATGACGTGACAGTGCCATTAGCTTTAAAGCCAGCTTGGTATGACATATTTTCTTGTAATGTCTCATGAAACGCAGCCATATCGTCTTTATAAGCGCTAACGATACGCTCAGCATATTTTCCATAACCTGGAGTACTCTGAGGATCAAGACCCTCATGCGATGCTTGCATGTAATGGTCTACGCGACCTTCAGAACTCTTGCGCTTGAGTTTTCCCATAGCCTGCTTCTTCTGAAGCAGAGACATGAGATTCTCTTCTGTCAGTGGGAACACATGGTCTTTCCCCACCATGAGAGTATCCAAAGCAGCTAACCTACGCTTTTTGATGATTAAAGGCACTGTTGCCTGGACATCAGGGATATTGAGGCGAACACCGCCCTGAGCGTAACCTAATTCTTTATCGAGATTCTTGAACACGATTTCAAACGGTACTTGAGCTAAAAATGGTATTTCTTCGTTAATGTGAGAGATGATCTCTTCATCCCACTTCGCGCAGTTGTCACTCAGCTTAAAATCAGCCGTCTTCTCACTGTCAAACGACGGTGGATCGATGAATAACGATTGATGAGCATGAGGCTTCATATTATCAGTGTCCTATTAGGCTCTACTGGTACAGTGTACATTTAGGCAGAGAAAAATCCATTTGTTCCAGCGACGGTACAGAGTCCTAAAGGTGGAGCTGTTGCAACACCCAAGGTTGCCACTGGCTTTCCATTAATAGTGAAGTGCCCTGATGCAACAATGGTTGTCGGAGACGTATCAAATGGCTCACTTGTCTCCTGGGCTTCTCCAATATCACCAAGCACTAATACGAGTATACCTAAGATAGTGAAGTGGCTCTGCCCACTAGCCACAGGAGCTACAATCTGTGCATATGCCGTAGGGGCAAACAATGCTAAGCCAGACTGAGCAATGAATCCGCTCATGATTCAAACTGATTATCTGGATTAGGCATAAGATTGGCAGGCGTAGGAACAGGATCGGCTGGAGGAGTAATAATCACAGGCGTAGTCGTTGGCAGTGATGTAACTGATGGAGCGTTCAACGCCAAGGTACCTTCAGACTGAACCGTAGTGCTCGTCGCACCATCTATAGCTACTGTTGGAGCACTAACATTGATTGCAGTATTACCGCTAATATTAATAATGTTAGCATTGAGATTGAGTACAGATGCTTTAATATCAACTTCGTTAGATTTGAGTGCGATCTTTGAGCTAGAGACAATATCGACTTCACCACGTTGGTTCATTTCTATTTGTACAACAGGATTATTACCAGTACCAAGTACCACTTGGAGCAGTCCTGCTGATGTTTTGGTTACTTTAATGAGGTAGGTAACGCCGCCATCACTCGATCCGACTTCTTCGATGACAGAACCATCATTACGCCATTCCTTTTTATATACTGGCGACTTTGAGGTAATCTGTCCATTACTTCCTTGTACACTATATACTTTTCTACGCTTAACCGCAGTAGAGTTTAAAATAGTCTGTGGCTTAGCCCTTACCCGTCCAATTGGCCCCGAGAGATCGATAGATGATGTCCATCCTGTGCTTTGGAGAGACGTCTGTAAATCAGTAAATCCTTTTTCTTCACGTAAGAGATACGTAGGAGATATAGGATTATCAGTGACGTTTAATACATCATATAATGCGCTATAGGCATCTTTATCTAACGATGAAATAAATGTCTTACGAAGCTGTTGTAAGCCAGGAATGCGTTCTTCATCCCATAGAGCATGACGCATCCGATGCGCCGCTTCTGGTATCATATAATCAGTACAAAGGTCACCAGATCGTAATACGATTATTCCAGATGCTTTAAGCTTTATTTTTCCATGTTGTCCGATGAATCCATGATCGCCTTGATCATGACCAAAGTCAGATAAATATGGGATATTATCGGCAAGTGGTAAGCCAACGTCGGTGAGGTTAATATATGATTCATAGCCGTTATGAGTTTGCTGATCATCGGTTATCGATCTTCCAGGAATAGGGATTGGACCCCCTAAGCATCCTAAGATGATCTGTATATTTCCACCGGTGCGAAAGTATACAATTCGACTTCCATTAGTAGGAAGTCCAACAGTGCCTTCTTTTGTCTCTACATTATAGAGTGGTGTTAACATGATCCCTACAAGATCTGATTCGCCACTCTGTGTATCATCAAAGGTAATGAGATGTGTTTTAGGATCGGCAGTCTTTACACGTCCTTGACGTAAAACACGATCCATCGCTGGTTCTACACCAGTAAGTGAAGTCCGCGCATCATGAGTACCAAGCATACGTTTCATAGTGATAATCATATCTAAAAAAATGAAACTGTCTGCATAAAAAACTTATCGCAGATTGTGATATAATATCTATACACAAGTCACTCCGACTGGTGTATGTAGTGTTGTCATGTTCCTTACCTCAAGGGAATACGTAATTCTATGACGTCTATCGCTATCGACCAGGTGAGGGCTTTGGCCTCTCGCTTCGAAACTGCTACTGACCGTAATACGGTCATCCGTAGCAAAGAAATATGCCTCAGTGAAGATTCTTTCGCCAAGAACATCGTCTTCTTGAATGTCGATGAGAACTTGTACGTTCTCCTCGCCAATCCGGCAGCGACTGATGAGGATCTCAAGGCGCATTATCGCCTGAATGCTCATACTTGTGCGATTCTGCGGTTCAAACAGAACATGGAAGGTACCGAGCTTCCTTACTCCGGTAAGCCAGTTCCTGCCAGCCATGCTGAAATTCACCAGTCCGGGTTCAACGATAGCCGTGTGAAAATCAAGCGAATCAGCGACGGGGTAATCCATCTGGAAGCTCCCGTTTCAGTTCGTGCAGGAGCCGAAGTGCGCCTGATGAAGATCGAAAAAGCCAATACGAAGATCGAAGCGATCTGTAGGGTCTGCGAGACCATGCAGTGGCTTCCAGTATTCCATGGCACCAATGGTATCTGCATCGAATGCAATACCAATCTGGTCGTTCCTGCCAAGATCAAGCTTGGCTGCAATCTGCGCTGGCTGGAACAGGAGGGCATGTTCTTCAAGGAGATCCGCCCCAAATCGCGCCGCTTCAAGGCTGACGAAGTCACCTTCAAGGGGTTCGATCACAATATCTACACGATCCAACTGCCAAATGGTGAGGAAGTGCGTTGCTTCCAAGACTCAAGCGGCAATTACCGAGAGGAGACGAAACCTCTTTGTTGGCCTTTCAGCAACTTCAATCCCGAGTCCATGCAAACGGTGGATGGCGATACACGATACCTGTTCGAGGGGAACTGGTATACAATCGACATGGCACGATGGGCAAAGGGTCTGAGGACGAAGCTCAAGGACCTACGAACTGATCGCTCAAAGTGGACACCACTCGCTTACGATGGGCTGTTCAACGACGATCCGACATATGGCGATAAGACACTCGAACACATGCGTCGGGTCTTTAATATCGCTGTCGGCAAGCGTATCGCCGAGAATCTTCGCCCCAACAAGAAGAACTACGAAGAGTGCGTCGAGCACTTGAAGATGATCTTCGATCAGCCAGACTGCTCCAGGCAACTGTATGAGATCCTCAAGGAGAAGTTGGACAAGATCTGTCAGGTTGGCAACTTTCATGCCAATCTGCATGCGCCTTGGGCTCAGGAAGTGGTCACCATGTATACTGCAATCAACAACATGCAGACCAATACTGCGGTTCAGCACGCATAATTCTATGTATACCAAGAACACTTAACCCAGGTTAAGTGTTCTTTAGCTATTAGGAAATATGGTAGAAGCCCAATACCGACATTTAATATTAATTCTTTCATAAGTGAAAACCATTATGTCGCAAGACACACATATCAAGTTTCCTCAATCAAACAGTGATGATTTCGATAATGCTGTAGCAGATAGTCATGATACTATCACTATGCGTTTATATACTACCGTACAAATTATTCATGCTGTAACTGGACTCGTTATTGCCGCTAACGATCTATACTGCAATATTAATAATACAGGTAAGAAAACTGTTTAATAATTATTATGAGACCGGATAATCATCCGGTCTCTTTTTTTAACTATCTGATTTTTTATCTATAATCTTTTTATAGACTCTACCCATCAAAGGTATAAATCCAGGTAATGCACGTGCTAACACGTATGGAACCTGCAGTCCCATTTTACCTTTCAATGAATTTTTATGAGCATTATAAGCACGTGATAAAGACTGCATATCCTCAATACTACGTGGTATATACGTAGCTGCTTGAGCCAACGCGGTAGTATCTGCTATTCTATTGCTGCCATCAGCTAGAAACGAATAACTACTATTGAGTGCGCCTAACATCTTCACTGGTGTACTATCCAAATATTTACTGAATACAGGAGCTGACTTGCCTTGACGCAATGCGCCGCGTGATACTTCACGAGCTATAGAAGTAGGAGAAGTATCTCCTGGATCGATAGATATGGCACCTAATCTCGATCCTACTATATGCTGCTCTGGAGTTACTTGGCCTGGTAAAACTTTTTTAATAAAATCTTCTGGACCAATATACGAAGTACCTGATCGTGATTTATCACTCAGAATCATAGGCATACCATCTAGTCCTGCTTTACGAGACGCAGCGGCATGAATAGGAGGTATTTTACTTACATGAGTTGGAGTTGCTAAATAAGAGAAAACAGTCAGTGGTGCAATAATACCAGTAGCTATTTCTCCAATGGCTTCATCGGTAGCATCCTGATCTCTCTTTTTACGAATCATTTCTTTATTATATTCGTTTACTTCAGCATTCTTATCGAGATTATCTAATGCAGCTGCTTCATTAGCAGCATAATTACCGATTAAACTTCCATTCACAAGACCAGTCCACTTTCTTGTGGCATCTATATACTCTGGAACTTTTGGCTTATGATTTTCTTGAATGACTGCATCAAAGGCAGGTTGATCCTGATGACGTAGACGTTCATCTCTACGAATACGCATCTCATTAATAACGGTATTAATAGCTGCGCCCTTTAATGCATTACTCATCATCATGCTTTTCAAAGCATCAACATTACGATTTCTCATAAGCGCATACGCAGCGAATGAACTTGTTAAGCCACCAGCAGCACCAATAAGTGCTGATAAGGCATAGCCTTTAGATACCTTCAGATTACCCTGAGGTGTATCTATGGAGTGATTCAGCAGCCCACGATTAATATCAGGCTGGGGATTCGGCATCTAAAGCTCGCTTGGTAGCTTTGACAGCATGATTCCGATAGTGCTCAACCGCTGCTTGCAGTTTCTCAGCATTATCGCCATGCGCCTGAGCTGTCTGCTCTGCAATCATCAGCTTCTCTTTGAGCTTTTTAATGGTATTCTTCAGTTTATCGACATTCGAGATAAGACCAAAATTATCGTTCTCTAAGAGAGCTTTCTCATGATCTACAGGAGTAGGCTTGGGAGCCTGTACACCTTTACCATGAAATTGAGTATTAAGCTCTGCGGTTTTATCTGCTGCGAAGTCCATGACTTTAGGATTATAGCCTTTGTCATAGACCGTGTCCATATCCCAAAGATTAATACGACGGTCACGGTTAGCCCGTGGCTTAAACTCAGTCTCTTTTGTCAGAGAAACAGACATGCCCTGCGGCACAACCTGCATGTAGTTGACTGCAGCTAATTTACTTACGGAGGGCATCGATCATATCCTGCACATGTGATATTTTCTTCATATAAGAAGGCATATCAACCCTCTTCATAGTTTTATCAGGCATGGTTGTAGTGGCATTACCAAACTCAGCTCCATAAGCATACCCAGGGATAGGATGAGTTCCATGGAGTTCTGACTTCCATGATTGAGCAGCACCCTGAGTAATGGACTTCTGTAAGTGTTGGAAATTCATACGGGCTAAGAAATCGTTACTCATCTCTGGCGACAGCTTTAATCCTTTTACAATTTCTTCGTATTGGATTGGTTTCGCCAATTCTTTATTACGGAAATCTAACTCATTGATTGGCATATAATCGCCAATAACAACATTTTTATCAGATCCAGTATCAGTGATCTGACCGTACCGTACAATCTGACCAACAGCAGTCTCTACCAGAGGTCTACGTACAATACGGCCAGAAGCCGCATAGCTATCTACTATAGAATCAACGATATACTTCTTAGCTTCTAATGTATTCTTAAGCGCTGCTAATTCTTGAGGTTTAATATTGCCTTCAGTAAGACGATCACCCTTTAAGACTTTATCGCCTTCTTTTACAATGGGTTGCATGAGTCCGTAATGCAGTTCTCCACCCACTGATACATAATGTCCACCCTGAGGGGCTGCATTCACCTTAGTAACAGTTCCATTTACTTCAGATAAAATAGCTTTATCTTGAACGATCTTCGGCATTTCTAAGAGTTGTACCGCCTGATCAAATCCACCAATACTCTTAGCGCCAACGGATCCACCAGTATGGAATTTCTTCATGGTCAGCTGTACGGATGGCTCTGAAAGAGATTGAGCCGCAATCACGCCAATATTATCACCGATACGAGGCAGTTTACCATCTTCACGAAGACCAAAACACATAGCACATGGAGCATTACGAGCTTTGCAGGTGAGTGGTGAACGCACTTTAAGAAAATGAATGCCTTCTGCTTTCATTCTCTTAACTAAATCTGACTTCACCAGGGTATTCGCTGCAACGCCTGGATTGCCCTTCGCGGTATAGCGATCAATGGCATGAACCATCTCGCCATCCAGATTGACATTAATGCCTTCTGTCGTACCGCAGTCGATTTCCGTAATCTTGCCATATAATCCGCTATTAATCATTTGCTTAGAGAATGCGCCAGAATCTTCAGTAGCTAAAGCACGATCCATCATACCTTTACGCACACCAGCCATAGTGGTCCAGTATTCGCTAGCAGTTAAGCCTTCAGCATATCCATGCTTAATCAAGATAGGAACTGGCTGCTCATTATGATCGTTCACGAACATAGGTCCAACCATCATCTGTTCGATCTGGTTTGTTTTCCCAGACAGTGACGATTTCATCATTTGATTCAATCCAGAGTCTTTATCAGTGAGATCCTTATGGACTTCCTTGATAATGGCACTTTCCTTCATCTTATTAGCGAATGACTGTACCCATGCTACTGGATTCTTCGCTACGGCCAACTCTTGCTCCAGTTTCTGGAATTCTTTACGTACCAGAGTAGGATTGGTCAGCTTCAGGTCAGACAGACCAAAGCTAACGCCTGAACTATACGATGCTGCATTACCTAAGTCTTTGAGTTTACTAACGATAGGACCATAATCCTTCTCGTGAGTCTTAGCAATTTTATCTAAAAGAATATTGATATTCTTCTTATCGAGAGTGATATCATCATTCCGTAATTCAGTAGGTAATGCATTATTTACAAGAATACGCCCAACCGTATTCACCTTTTTACCAATAGCGACTACATCACGTACCGATACTTTATGACCTTTATAGGCATTCTCTAACTCATTAACTGAATTATAGAAGGCTACAGGAGCTGCCTTAATAGGAGGCAGCGTCATCACATAGAGGCCATTCAACATTTCCATCGCTGGACGATGTTCTAAGGTCAGAGTCTGAGGATTATAGAGATTGCGACTTGGCAACATACCAAATGACTCTTTACGAGCATCTTCTGATACTGGTACGTGTACTGACATCGTATCGCCATCAAAGTCAGCGTTAAATCCACCAATAACCAGAGGATTCAGTCGGATAGACTTACCTGTAGTCATTTTAGGAATAAAGCTCATCACTGAGAACTTATGAAGCGAAGGCGCTCTGTTGATAAAAACAGGACGCTCTTTCATCTCGTTCTCAAGAGTACGCTTCGCAATATCCTTATGCTCTTCTACAGCATTACGAGCATCAATAGGATTGTAACCCAGACGTACTAAAGCACGGATGACATGAGGACGATAGACTGTCCATGCCATCTCATCTGGAATACCAACCTCATCTAAACTGAGTTCTGGCTCTGGAATAATGGTTGAACGGCCAGAAAAATCCTGACGTTTACTTAATACCTTGGACTGGAAGAATCCTTCTTTCGGTGAAGATCCTGCAATCTGTGTAATAAAGCCCTTCGTGTCTCGCGTTCCCTTTTTCGTCAGAGACACACCGGTACCAATAAGTGCTTTCATAGCATTATAGGTATCGAGACGCAGATTCGCTTTTTCTGAATCAGGTAAATAACTAATCGACTTCAGCTGATTATTTACTGTAATCAGGTCTTTATACAATGTATTCGCATCAGAAATAATAAGATCGCCACTCTTCTGCTGGATAATAGGACGGAACTTCGGAGGAATAACTGGAATCTTACTGGTGAGATAATCTGAGAGCTTCATTGAATTATCGCGTAACGCTTTGATATATCTCATCTTACGATTGATTTTATCTAAACTCTCTAACTTAGCTGTCTTTGCCTCGCTATTCAGATGGCTGTATTCAGTATCCAGATTAATACGATCCATCATACGCTTGATAGCTAACCCGCCTGAAACAGATCCAGGTGTCTCTGTCGTCGATAGTTCACCAGAACGATTAACAAAGGCTTTATGTGAAAGAATATCATTAAATTCTTTCTTATCGATACCTAAGATGGTAATAATAGCATCTTCATACATGGGCATCGGCATCGGCTCGGCCAGCTGGATATGAGACCATTTATCCCCAGCTAATCCGCCAGTCAACTTCAAATCAAAAAGACCACCAGCTTCTGGCTCTAAATCCTTCGATTTTACAGCTTTAGCTTCAGTGACTTCACCATGTGACATCTTCGTGACATCAGCTTCTGTAACTGGAATCAAATGGATCGCATCATTACGACGCTCCATATTGACGCCTGATGCCGCTAACATGGCACGGAACTTATCAAATACGAATGGCACCTTCGGAGAAGGTAATGGCAGACCAGACTGATAGGCATTCCAGAAGTCATCCGACTTCTCAGATTTAAAGGTAGCCATTTCCTTCAGATTATGGTTTGCGCCATGGGCTAACATCGAGTACAGCGTAAGCTGATCCATACTCTGACCACCTACACCACCACCAGATGATGGCTGCATATTCAGTGTATAACCATCTTGACCACGAGATGAGAATTTTTTACGAACTGCATGATCCAGCTTCATGATATACTGCTGACCGGTCTGGATAGGATTATCCAACTTCTTGCCAGTAGTAGGATCAGTCACAAACTCTTTATCTTGGAGTTTATGTTGTTTTAACTCTCCAATTATTTTATCTAAGTAGTTAGTCGAACTGAAATTATCAGCGATATACGGATGGCCCGTCTTCTCAGCAATCTTTGATGCACCAAGTTCCAAGTTCTGAGACGGATTAATACGTCCAGGAACCGAATGTGGATTCAGATAGACATCAATTCTACGACCAGAATCAGTAACCAGTGCTTCATTATCTGGAATAATCTTCGAGATAATCCCCTTGTTTCCATGGCGTCCACTGAGTTTATCGCCCAGCTTCATGACTTCTTCAGTCTGAACCTGGACCTCAACTGACTTAGGACCACGAACAATACGAACTACCTTACCACGGTCTTCTTCATTCCACTCAATGGAACGATTCTTCATCGGTCTTACAGCTGATTTTTTAAAAGCACTCAGGATGATATCGTCCTTCGTCAGCTCTTCTTTATGCAGATGAACAATAAGAGGATCACCGAGTTCAACGGTCTCACCTTGTTTAATGATGCCTTCTGAGTCTAATTTAGCGAGCTGAGCAGACGTATAAGCGGTAGGATAATTAGCGATGAATTTCTTCTTATCTAAGAAGCTATTCACATCTAATTCCAGATTCTCTTTATACATATGCTCTGATGTCAGCTTCTTAGAAGCTGATTCAGTGATAACCACACCATCTTCAAGCCCATGACCCTTATAGGATACATAGCCTACATTGAGATTCGTGCCTAAAGCTAACGTATCGCCTTTATTAAAGTTCAGTTCAGCGATAGTTTGGCCAGCTTTGACTTTATCGCCAACCTTTACAAGAGCTTTATGATTAAGATACTGCTTAGAACGTAAAGGGAAGTTGTTATACAGATAATGAGGATCATTCCCGATATAAATCTCATCAGGTGTTACCTTAGTTACCACGCCAGCGGATTTAGATGATACGTTCTGACCTTTGCCAATATAGTCTTCAAAGGTTGTGTTATTACCGAACATGCTCTGTACGAGAGGAGCCTCACGATACTTCAGAGGTAATGCCTGCTCCATCTGTTTACCAGCAAAGGCAGCACGATTACCGGAGTTCGATTGTAAGAATGGCGCTAAGTTCGAAGCGAAGTCAAACATCGCCTTATCTGATGGCAGAATGTATTCCACTGACTTCGCTGGTACTTTATGGAGTACACCACGATCACAGGCTGATACCATCGCATGTTTTGGAGTTCCATCTGCATGAAACTCATCAGCAAAGCTAATAATAGCATTGGCTGATTGATCAACGCGCAACTTCTCAAACTTGCCAGTCTTCAAATTCTTTAAGTGAGTAAAGAGATCATTACCCTCTTTTAAAGCACCAATAGCCATGTGCTGGGTAACGCCCACATCCTTTTCAGGGGTATGGACAGGATCAATAAATCCCAGCTGTGATGGATGAGCCATACGAGCTTCATCAGTAATCGAATGATGGTTCTCAATGCCACCTTCTCCAGAGATCACGACTTTATTTGTCTCACCGATCATATTGAGCGGATTAATCTGCTCTGTGGTAGACGATAAGCTACTCTGAGTAAAGAAGCTTTTGATAGGCTTTCCGATGAGTGATGCATTGATGATAAGACGTACATTCTCACGTTTATCAACGTTATTACGAATCTTCATCTTAATCTCAGGAAGTTTCTTCATGAAACTATCGTAGACGAAGTCATCAACTGATCTGATAATCTTAAACTCTAAAGAGTCACGTTCATCTTGCTGCGATGTACCTCTGTTAATATCGAGTAATCTCTTACTCGACATCAGTAATACTTGAGGTGATAACGCATCTTGACCCTGTAATGTTTTAGTGGTAACACGAGGATCCAGTTTCAGTTTAGAAAGCCAAAGACTAGCAGTAATAGCGTCTTTACCAGCTTTACCGAATGATGTCTTATCAAGCTTTGCTAACTCAGCTTCAGGAGATGATTTGCTGTTCTTCAGCGACATCTCATAGGTCTCTTTACCCCAGGCAGTTTGGATCTCCTGAGGTGTAACACCTAATCCGATGAGTAATGGCAGCAGCTTAATATTCAGAGTTCCCTTTTCCAACTTAAATACAGCTGTCTCAGGATCGAATAAGATCTTTGCCTGGAAACCTTTTACGTTGATAAAGGACTCTAATTCACCGTTCTCTTTGACACGATGAAAAATACCAGGACGTAACAGGAGCTGATTTGCTACCTGATATTCGTTGCCATCAATGATATAGGATCCGCGAGGAGTGATTCGTGGTATATTTCCTAACTTCATCTTTGCGTTACTAATAACCTTTTTAGTAAGATTATCAGTTAAAGTGGCTGTACCAACGATAGGAGAACCAAAAGTTCCACCCTTGAGTTTGAGATCCATCTGCTCTTTGTAGTTCTCATTTGAGAGATCTTCTACATGGAGATTAGATACTACTAAGGTATGAACCTTGCCTTCAATAGGAAAAATCTGACTAATAGCTTGAAGAGCTTTGCTCTTCATATTCTCATACTGCTGCTGGAAGTTCTGCATGGCTATAGGATAGCCCTGTTAGTACATGAAGCAAGATCTCAGTATCTGTTACTTTTATGATGAGGTGGTAATTTTCCACCATGTCAACTTGGCCAAATAAAAAAAAAAAAATGATGCCCAAGGAATTCTAAAAAGGGTTGTGACCCTGAGTCATGGGCAAAGTGCCAGGAATTTTTTC